>OFGG01001565.1_pt1 | contig 14564 bp, 14 predicted proteins | sample 1521701 | NCBI WGS metagenome assembly OFGG01 (sample SAMEA3504081, study PRJEB24116) | mouse gut metagenome | biome: mouse gut; feature: mouse-associated habitat; material: faeces | place: Denmark | collected 2011
TACTCGCTGTAAAAAGAATCCTAACTGCAATGTTGTCCTTATCTAAATGACATTGGATACCGACCGCCGGATTTCTCCGACAGCGATACCCGCTCTATGAAATCTTGCTTTGTCTGATGGGCGTCCTACCCTCCTTGCGCCGCCCTGCGCTTGTTTTATCCTCTGTTTTGGGTCAAAAAACAGAACCAACACCACAAAACCCGCTTTTTTAGGGGCTTTCTGTGTTTAGTTCTAAAATAACACAATCATCCTTTACGATAATGCAGTTGATATTTCCCTTCCGCACTTCTGTAAGCAGACTATCAAACGCCTGACGGTCAAACCTGGTACCGCTGATCCCGTCATCCTTATACTCCTTAACAAGAAAAAAATCATCTCTGCCTTTTATGTAGTCGCGCATAAGCATCTGCTGACCGGTGATGGAATCACTGTCTGTAACAGCACTGTCAACGGAAAGCCTTGCATAAGTAGCGGTTCTAAATACCATTGATTTTCCGGACTTGATTTCCCGTCTCGCCCTGTCTTTAGTCCTTGCCATTACACCGCCCCCTTTTTACAAAAAGGCTCCCGCAGCGTCTCCTTAAACATACCGCACTGGGAATAAACTTCTGCCATCCTGTCCTGATAAAGAAAAGAAAACTCCACACGTTTCCCTTCATACACCCATATCTTTTCAAACAAAGAACAGATAAGACTACGCTGAATTTTTCCTTCTGTGCCGAAAAATAAACCTCCTGCATCTTTAAGACTTTCAAGCCACTGTCTTGTCTCCCTGACTGCATCCCCTGTTTTTTCCGCTCTTTCCCTCCGTTTTCTGATCTGCCCTTCCAGTTCTTCGCAACGCCCGGAATAAAAAGCTTTCATCTCCCCATACTCTTCTTCCGAAAGGATCCCCTCCGCCCAGTCTGCATAAAGTCCGGACAGCATATCAGCACTCTCCATAAGTTCCTTTTCCAGCTCCGGCAATCTGGTATCTGCCAGAGAAAATGATTCCAGCCCTGCCACGGTATCCTCTGCCGCTTTCAGGATTTCTTCCGCCTCCGCCGCCATCTGTGCCTGTGCCTTTACCGCCTCTGTTACAAGAAAGATCAGTTCCTGTTCCTTGATGCTGTGCCTTGTGCAGGTTTTCTCCACGTTGTAGGTTTTACAGATATAAAAAATGGTCTGTTTCCCTTTGTGAACAGTCTTTCGCCGGATCATCTGCCTGCCGCAATCCGGGCAATATAAAATACCGCTGAAAAGGTATGCCCGATCCTGCCCAGGATTTGTCCGTGTGTCTTTTTTCAATAATTCCTGCATGGTATCAAACTGCGTTTCGCCAATCAGTACTAAATCTTCCTGTCTGTATCTGCTCTGCTCCGATTCGGGCTTTGCCACCATCTTTTTAATCTTATGGTTGATGCGCTCTTTCTTCCCCTGCACCACCAGCCCCTTGCATAAAGGATTCGACAATATCCTTCCTACCGCTGCCGGACTCCACTTAGAATAAAGGTTCTTCTGAAATCCGCTCTGGTAATGAATGCCGAGACTGCGCTTATAGTCTGCCGGAGCCGGGATTCCAAGGGCGTTCAGCTTCTCCGCAATCCTGCTGTTACTCATACCATTAAGCTTCCACCGAAAGATAAGCTTCACATTCTCCCCGGCCACCGGGTCAACCACCAGCTTATTGTGGTCACTGCCATCCTTCCTAAATCCATAAGAGACATACGCTCCTGTGTATTCCCCGTTCCCCCGCTTGCACTCAAGATGGCTCCTAATCTTCACGGAAAGGTCTGCGCTGTAAGCGTCATTGACGAAATTCTTTACCGGTATGACAATATTCTTCTCCGTCCGATCCGCAGTCAGGGAATCGTAATGGTCAGTGACGGCTATGAACCGCACCCCTGCCGCCGGAAATATCTTCTGCAGATATCTCCCCGCTTCTATATATTCCCTGCCAAAACGGGAAAGATCCTTCACTATGATGAGGTTGACCTTTCCCGCTTCCATATCCTTTATCATCTCCTGAAAAGAAGGACGCAGGAAGTCGGAACCGGTATACCCGTCATCCACATATTCTTTAAAGACATGGATATCCTCCCTGCCTTTTAAAAAATCATGAATCAGCCGCTTCTGGTTGGTGATGCTGTTGCTCTCCTGCTTGCGGTTCTCATCGCATATATCCCCGTCCTCTTTGGAAAGGCGCAGATATACCGCCGCCGCATAGACCTTCTTTTCAGTTTTTCGTCCTGCATAGTTCATAACATAATACGTATAAAATATACACCCTTCCCCATACTTCATTATCTTCTTATCATCATATTTTATTCTGTATTTTATGAAATTTACTAAAGCCCGGTGGCTGCCACATGTTCTATGTACTCCTTTAAACGGTCTGTCAGCGATGCGCCCGTATCTGCAAAACTTAGTTTGACCACATACTCTCCCTGTCTGTATAAGTATGGGTTTTTGATCTGCCTGATAAATTCCCTCTTTTTTTCGGTAACGCTTAGATCCTTATCTATTTCAATCTCCAGAATATCAGCCAGTGCTTCCCTGTCCGCCTCCCGTATGTCTATATCTTTCATTTTTACTAAGTCTTCCGGCTCTATATTTTTTAATTTGCTGTCATCTATATGGCTGCCTTTTCCCTCCACTGTCCGGACATTCTTCCTTTTTCCCATGGCTTTCCAATCCCCATAGGTGGTTTGTATCAGTATATTCCCACCCTGTTTGTCTATATTCCCCTGGCATTCTCTGGCGTAAGATTGAGTAAGACAGTATATAACATTGTGAAACAATCAGAAACTGAACTGGATAAATCGAAAAGTTCAGTTTCTCTTCCTAAAACAGCGACTCACCACACATTCCGCATCTCTGTCAAAACACAAAAGGAAATGCAGCCTCGTCTCCTACAAAGAAAGCAGATTCTCCCATGGTCTCTGTAATTTTGAAACTTGCGCCATCCCACCCGTTAATATTGATGATTCCCTTTACACTTCCATCATCTGATGTAAAAGCCAGTTCTCCGTTTCCATTATCAACGAAGGTTCCGTTTATTTCCCCCTGTCTGTAGATCGTAATAATTGCTTCATCCTCTCCCTCCACGCTCTGCTGGGTAATCAGAGAGCTATACACGCTGCCGGTTCCTTGATCGTCTACAAACAAACCGTACTTTGCTGATAATTCCGGCATGACAAAGGATTCCCCTTTGATCTTAGCCAGCTCATTTGCAAGAACATAAGCTCTGTTCCTGGTAATCTTCTCCAGGAAGGAGTTCTGAAGGAGAGGATACATACTGCCGTTTTCTTCGCTGGAACCAATGCTCAGTAATGTCACTTCTTCCTTCATGGCTATCCAATTCCTTTGTTCCTCAAGAACCTTATCCTTTATCTGCTGATCTGCCAAGTCTGTAAACCTGCTCCAAATATTATTCAATTCAGTATCCCATATTACAAAAAACCATTGGGATGATACATTCATTTCTCCCTGCGTTTGAGCTGCCTCTGCTAACGGGGTATACTTTTGAATAATTTTCTCAATATTCTCTAATTCTTTTTGCAATGATGGTGAACCTGATACCACATAATCAACATCCGCTTTAATATCTTCAGAATAGTCATACGTGAAATCTATTTCCATTTCATCATCAAGCGCAATATCGTTATTTTCTCTGCTTTCAGAACCGGCTTGTTCTTCACTTTCAGCGGGGATACTTTCAATGTTTAGGATATTACCTTTCGTTTCCTCCTTGCCACAACCAGCACAAAGTCCTGCCGTTAATATTAATGTCATCATAAAAATTCTTTTTTTCATATGCTATAAATAACTTCTTCCTTCCGTTTAAAGTCTCATATAAAACAATATAACACAATTTTCCGGAAAATAAAAGGACCCGCCTGTGAAGCATGGTCCTTTGTCATTATTATAACTCAATCACCGTCCTCATGGATTTCCTTAACAATATCCGGATAAGTTTCCACGTTTTTTCCCGTAATAAAAAAAGTCACCTTGATATTCCGCTCCTGCAGCCCCTTCAACAATTGCCTGGTGTAAAAAGGATGGGGGCCGTCGTCAAAAGTAAGGGCAATTTTTTTGTTCCCGCTTTGGATCGAATCCCCCATAGTTTCTGCGGAATTTCGGTCAATGAATCCGATCAGACAGACGATTGCCAGAAAGATCAAGACGATGATACAGGAGAAAATTCTTTTTTTCAGGTTCATATGACTTGTTCCCTGTCTGAAGCTTTATACAATATATGCGGAAACAAAAGACACTAGTACACACTAAGTTTCCAACCAGCGTGATGTTATTGAAATAATTCAACTTCACCAGGAAATCAGACAGTTCACCCTTGCGCAAACTGCTTATACAGCGCTGCATGGTCCTCGATGCACCGCCACACGCTGCTTGCGTCCGCAGTCACGCAGATATATTCCTTCCCGGAAGAATCCATGCCATAACTTGCCGCACAGTTCCCTGACTGTACCACGTAGCCCGTTTTTCCGCAAAGCACTTCCCCACCGGTATCCTTGTCCTCTATCCGGCGCAAGAACCAGTTAGAGATCGTAATCCCTTCCGGATTCTGCAAGGTTTCCGACGTGGTATAGGTATGAGTGGCAAGTACCTCCCTGCACAACTCGTTCTCCACCGCCGCTTCCATGATCATCGCCATATCGTAAACCGTGCAATAGTGATCCTCATCATAAATCCCCACGCAGTTCGTCATATGCGCCGTATCAGAAAGTCCCAGTTCCTTAAGCTTATCATTCATCATCCCGACAAATTTTTCCTGATCACCCGCGATATAAGTGGCAAGGGCCACCGCCGCATCCGCCCCCGAAGGCAGCACTGTTCCGTAAAACAGATCCCGGACCGTCACCTTTTCATCCTTGGAAAAACCTGCGCTGCTGCAGTCATTGACATACCCGTAATCTGTAATCTCCAACGTTATGGTAAAGATATCGTCCAATTGCCCGAGATCCTCTAAATGTTCCGCCGCCACCAAAACCGTCAGCACTTTCGTCATAGATGCCGGGTTGATCCTTGTTTTTGCTTTTTTTCCCGCCAGTATCTGCCGGTTATCCAGATCGACCATCACCGCATAACTGCTGACGATCTCATCGCCCAGCGTCAGCGTATCTTCCGTTGCTTTTGCTTCATATACCTTCTGCTTGTCCTTCCTGCCCTCAGACCAGTTCCCAAGCTCATTCACCACCAAATCCACACCTCGCAGCGGAGCCTGGATAGACGTGGGATTCACCACATTGCTGTCGCTCACCGTGACAGTACCATCATCTACGGAATCATCTTTAGACGGCGCAAACAGACTGCCGCCACTTTGAGCCGACTGCTCCTTGTTGCCGGCATTTACCCTGTGGACTACCCCTATCCCTGAAAACACCAACAAAAGCAGCGCAACAACCCCCAGGGCATAGGGGGTATACTGCCTGATATGCGCACGGCGCATCATCTGCTTTTGCTTTTCTTCCTGCATCTGTTTAATTCTCTGCATACGCCGCACTCTTGCGGCATCTTCTCCAATCTCCTTTATATCAATATCCACTGAAAAAACTCCTTTATAACTGGCATACTCGACCTTCCCCTTATGCGGGTTTCTCTTTAGTATAGCCTAAAAGGACATGCTGTTCAATCCCCTTTTACAGGAGTTTTCCATCCATGATAATATTTCTGACCTCAAGCCCTTCCTGACTAAGCAGCACCACATCCGCCTTTTTGCCCACAGAAATGCTGCCGTGCTTATCATAGATCCCTACGCTCTTAGCCGGGTTCACCGCCGCACACTTAACTGCGGACTCTAGCGGAATCCCCATTTTTAATACGGCTGTGCGCATACAATCCATCAGGTTAGTCACAGAGCCGGCAATGGTTCCGTCCTTTAATGCGGCAAGGTTTCCTGTCACTTTCACGTACTGGCCGCCTAAGGTATAGTCTCCGTCATCCAATCCTGTTGCCCTCATACTATCGCTGATCAGAATAATGCGGTCATCACCAAATATTTTGAAAGTGGTCCTGACGGCAGCCGGATGGATGTGCACGCCGTCACAAATAAGCTCCACCTCCACCTTTTCCTTGTCCGCTGCCGCACCGATCAGTCCGGGCGCCCTGTGAGTATAAGGGTTCATTGCGTTATAAAGATGGGTCACATGGCTTGCGCCTTTTTCAAAAGCCTTTACCGCAGTTTCATAATCCGCAGCGGTATGGGCAAGGGACATCACAACATCCTTATGCCTTTGTTCAATCAGCTCCATAGCTCCTTCCTGCTCCGGCGCTATGGCAAGGAGCTTAACGATGTTTCCGGAAGCCTCATTTAAGCTGTCAAACATTTCGATATCCGGTTTATGGATAAACTCCCCGTTCTGTGCGCCCTTTTTAGCCGGTGCCACAAACGGACCTTCCATATTGATTCCATGGAAACGGGCTTTCCCTTCCTGCCTGCCCTCATCCTTATATGCCTTTGCCGTTTTGCAGATGCCAAGCAGCTCTTCCTTCGAAAGCGTCATGGTCGCCGGCACGATATTGGTGACCCCTGCCGAAGCCTCATAATCCGCCATAGCGTCAATGGCTTCCCTTGTGCCATCGCAGAAATCATAGCTCATGCACCCATGAAAATGAATATCCGTAAGACCCGGTATCGCCACACAACCGGCCCCGTCTATCACCTGGCCGTCACTTACTTCCTCTGCTGAACTTACAAAGCTGCCGCCTTCTATATAAATATCTTTTTCAAGGAAAATCCCGTCTTCTGTATATACTCTGGCATTCTTAATGATCATGAAAAACGTTCTCCTTTCTATTATCCGGCTTTTGGACTATCCCAATTCAGACAAAGCTGCCTCATCCGCAACCAGAATCACATCATGATGCAGCTGGAGCACAGAAGCCTGCACCTTCGGCGTGATCGGGCCAAAGAAGGCTTCCTTTACGATCGCTGCCTTTTCCGCACCGCTTACTACCACCAAAATCTTCCTGGCCTGCATGATCGTCTGGATTCCCATGGTATAGGCCTGGCGGGGTACATCATCTATAGATGCAAAAAACCTCTTATTTGCCTGAATGGTAGTCTCGGTCAAATCCACACAGTGAGTTTTCGCCTTAAAAATATCGCTGGGCTCATTAAAACCGATATGTCCGTTATGTCCCAGCCCAAGAAGCTGCAGATCCACGCCGCCCACACTCTCAATCACATGATTATAGTCCTCACATGCTTTCGCACTGTCCGGCTCCGTGCCATCCGGCAGGAATGTGCGCTTCGGATCTACGTTTACCTTACTGAACAAATGCTCATTCATAAAATAATAATAGCTTTGGTCATTATCCCTTGTCAGCCCTTTATATTCATCCAGGTTCACCGTCGTAACCCCTGAAAAATCAAGGTCACCCTTTTGATACCAGTTGACCAGATTCTCATACGCCCCAATCGGGGTGGAACCTGTTGCCAGCCCAAGCACACAGTCTGGTTTCATGATCACCTGTGCGGATATGATATTTGCCGCCTTCCTGCTCATATCCTGATAATCCTTAGCTTTAATAATCTTCATTTCGTCCTCCTTTAACCCTTATGATCTTATTGTTAGTTCCTATTGACATGATTATACTATATTTTCCCGTTTTCGAAAACTATGTTTATAAAAGCGCTGCTTCCATGCTCTGTATTTATGAAAAGAACGAAGGCCCGAAGGCCTCCGCTCTGCTAGGGGTTTCGGTATTATTAAAACTCCTATAATACCTATAACATTTTCTTCATTTCATCAGCTACAAACTGTACTTTGGTACCTACGATAACCTGTACAGCGCTCTTGCTGGGTCTCATGACACCGGCAACACCTGCTGATTTGATCTTCTTTTCGTCAACTTTCGTGTAGTCCTTAATTTCCAGACGAAGCCTTGTGATACAGTTATCAAGAGAGGTAACATTGCCTTTTCCGCCAAGGCCTTCCAGAATAATGGAAGCTACCTGCGTATAATTGTCATTAGAAAGAATCACTTTCTTTTCTGCTTCTACATCATCATCTTCCCTGCCCGGTGTCTTTAAATCAAACTTCACGATCGCAAAGCGGAATACCAGATAAAATACTGCAAACGCTGCAATACCTAAAGGAATGATCATCCATGTATTCTGTGCTGCCGGCAGTGATGCCGAGAATAAAAGGTCTGTTGCACCTGCGGAGAAGCTGAAGCCTGCACGGAAGCCGACCAATGTCGTAACTACTGTGAAAACACCGTATAACAATGCATAAATCAGATAAAGAAGAGGAGCAAGGAACATGAAACCAAACTCAAAAGGTTCTGTGACACCACAGACAAAGGAACATACTGCTGCGGAAGCAATCAGACCTATTGCAACTTTTCTCTTACCTTCTTTTGCTGTCTGGATCATAGCAAGAGCCGCACCAGGGATACCAAACATCATACAAGGGAAGAAACCTGACATATACATACCAAGACTCCATGTAACATCCGCACTGGTCTTACCTGCCCAGAAGTGTGTCAGATCGCCAAGGCCAATGGTGTCAAACCAGAATACGTTGTTCAACGCATGGTGTAATCCTGTAGGAATCAGCAACCTGTTCAGGAATGCGTAGATACCTGCGCCAACAGCGCCAAGGCCAACGATTCCTTCGCCTACTGCAATGAGAACGCCAAACACGATGGGCCATACAAACAATAATACCGCTGCCGCAACAATAGATACAACGCCGGAAACAATCGCTACACAGCGTTTGCCGCTGAAGAATGACAGCCAATCCGGTAATTTTGTTGATTTAAACTTATTATAGCAGCTTGCGCCAATAATACCCGCAAGAATACCGATAAACGGGTTTCCGATCTTGCTGAAAGCAAGCGTCTTATTTGCACTTTCCGCTACGGAAGGCATCAATGTGGTGACTGCGCCTACGGAAAGCAGGTTTGTAATCATCAGCCATGATGCAAATGCCGCAAGGCCTGATGTTCCGTCATGATCATCTGACATGCCGACACCGACACCGATAACGAACAAAAGCGCCATATTGTCAATCAGCGCACCGCCTGCCTTAACCAGGAAAAATCCAATTTTCTGCAGGAATCCGACTACTTCACCGCCCTGCATGGTTGACGGACACAGAAAATATCCAATACCCATCAAGATACCACAGATCGGCAGACATGCCACGGGAAGCATCAATGACTTACCCAGTTTCTGTAAATACTTCATCATAAAATAAGTACCCCCTTATCATTATTTTAGCCCTGCCCTAGCCACAGAACCATTACCTTTGTTTTATATTCTATGGGCAGACGCCCATGAACATCATAATCAGCAGATATTTTATTTGTGCAATGTCAAAATATCATCGCCATGAACCACATCACCTGACTCCGCCATCTTAACATCAGAAAAATCATCTGAATTGCAGATTACAACGGGCGTAATGATATCATATCCCTCTGCTTTGATCTGTTCTAAATCCGCTTCTAACAGAAGATCTCCTTTTTTAACCTGTTGATCCTCTTTTGCATGGATCGTAAAATGCTTCCCGTCCAGCTTCACTGTGTCAAGCCCTATGTGGACTAAAATTTCCACACCGTCATTGCTGGTCATTGCCACAGCATGGCCGGTAGGGAACACCGTGCTCACCGTACCGTCTGATGGTGCATAAACCCTGCCATCCACAGGAATGATGGCAGCTCCCTTCCCCAATATTTCTTCGCCAAAAGTAGGGTCACTCACTTCGCTGATACTTACCAGCTTACCTGATATCGGTGCGCCGATTTTCATACCGTTATCTTTCGCAAATAAATTTTGAAACAGCTTCATCTGTTTTCTCCTTTCTGCTCAGCACAAATACAGATCCTTCATGCGTTTGATATTTAATGTCAGGTAAATCCTTTCTTCTTCTGTCATACTGCATTGATACTCTTTTTCAATATAACTGTTGATCCCTCTGATAATGTCGTATTCCTGGGAATAATTATCCTCCACAAAGTGGTACAATCCATCATCCCGGTGGCCATCCATCGGCTCTTCCGCAACCAGCCGGTTAGCAAGCTGCTTTAGATCGGAGATCAGCCGGTCTTTCGGATAGTTTCTCCCTTCCGGAACCGGAATATGCTTTTCAATAATTTCCATCATCTCACGCATCATCTTGATCATAACAAATGCGGTTCCCATTTCCATGTTGGACTCGCCATTAATGATATGGAGAGCGATGGATGCAGCCTCGTCTTCTGCCAGCCGGCATCCTGTCCTTTCTTCGATAATCCCTAAGGCATAACTGCCTACCGAATATTCTACCGGATAAAACAACCTCACCTCATCATATAAGATATTGTTAAACATCATCCCTTCCCGATGCCTGTTCAAGGCAAAATTAATATGGTCTGTCAATGTCAGATAAACATTTTGATTCAGTTTAATCGCCAGATTATCCTTTGCAAAAGAAATGATATCATTCGCAAGCCGGATATATTCCAGCGGAAGAGATGCCAGTAATTCTTTAAACTGTTCCTTATCATTCATTTGATCCAGTTTAAAAGTTTTTTCGATCATCTGATCATCAATTTCATCCCCAGGCCTTTTGCCGAATCCGATGCCCCTCCCCATGACAACAAGCTCCACGCCCATACCATCTTTTGAAGAAATAATGTTATTATTGATTATCTTTTCGATGCGCATTTTTCATTCCTCATCCGTCAACCCAAAATAAGAAAGAATCCTGCTTACAAGATCCTCTGCCTGCCGCAGTGCGATAAAAAAACCAAATTCCATGGACCAGCCCAATTCGCCAATCCATAAAATTTGGTTTTGCCTGCCTGGTTGCAGTAACAATCCAAAAAATTTATAAACAATTAATGAATTATTTAGATTATAGCAACCTGCACAAAAAATGTCAATATACGAAAATAATATTTTTGTCAATATGTCTTTTTAATCCGATCCGTTGCTTCTATAGTTTATGCACACTGTCCAAGCATTTATACGAACCGATTCTTATCCCTATCATAAACATATCCCGCATTTGTCAGCTTTTCCACAAGCATTGCCTGGTCAAAGTCCAAATCTTCGCACATTTCCTCTAAATCAGGATAATAGTCCCGGAGCTTTAGGTTTACATAACTCAAAAGCATAACAGGGTCATTGGGTAACTGCATCTTATCTTTCCTCCATGATCTTTTTCACTTTTGCGGATAGCTCCCCATCCTCTGCCGTGATCAGGATGGTATCTCCCTGCGCCGTCTGATCTGCAAGAATCAGTTTGGCTGAAAGTGTTTCCACGTATTTTTGGATAAACCGCTTCAACGGTCTTGCACCGTAAACCGGGTCATAAGCCTGTTCCACTATATAGGCTTCCGCTTCCGGCGAAAGCGCTACCGTAAGCTCCCTATCCGACAGCCTTCGGTTCAGATCCGCTATAATCAGCTTAATGATACCACCGATATTTTCCTTAGACAACGGTTTAAATAAAATCGTCTCATCAAGCCTGTTTAAAAACTCCGGCCTAAAATGGGCGCGCAGGTCATTCATCACAAGCTTCTCCGCATCTTGGCTGATTTGTCCGTTCTGGTCAATCCCTTCTAACAGATAGGATGCCCCAATATTGGAAGTCATGATCAATATAGTGTTTTTAAAGTCCACCGTACGCCCCTGGGAATCCGTGATCCGCCCGTCGTCTAACACCTGCAGCAGCACGTTGAACACGTCCGGATGGGCTTTTTCAATCTCATCAAACAAGACGACAGAATACGGCTTTCTCCTGACCGCTTCGGTTAACTGTCCGCCTTCTTCGTAGCCCACGTATCCGGGAGGTGCCCCGATCAGCCTGGATACAGAATATTTCTCCATATACTCGCTCATATCAATACGGACCATGTTATTTTCGTCATCAAACAAGGATGCGGCAAGGGCTTTTGCAAGCTCCGTCTTCCCCACGCCGGTAGGGCCCAAGAACAAAAATGACCCGATTGGTTTGGTAGGATCTTTAATCCCGGCCTTTGACCGGATGATCGCTTCCGTAACTTTGGTTACACCTTCATCCTGCCCCACCACCCGTTTATGCAGCACCTCATCCAGATGCAGGGTCTTGTTCCGCTCACTTTCCGTCAGCTTTGCCACCGGTATGCCCGTCCAGCGGGAAATGATCTTTGCAATCTCCTCATCGGACACACTCTCATGCACCAGCGACAAATCCTTATTCTTAACCTGTTCTTCTTCGATTTCAAGCTGCTTTTTTAAGGAAGGGAGCTTACTATAGCTTAACTCCGCTGCTTTCTCATAATCGCCTTCCCTCTGGGCAATCTCAATCTGACCGCCCACCGCGTCAATCTCTTCACGGAGCTTGGAAAGCTTTTCCACGGAAGACTTTTCGTTTTCCCATTGTGCCTTGCGGTTATTCAGTTCTTCCTTTAACTCAGCCAGTTCTTTTTGCAGATTTTCCAGACGTTCCTGACTCAACCGGTCATCTTCCTTTTTCAGAGCCGTCTCTTCAATCTCCATCTGCATGACCTTCCGCTGCAGCTCATCTAATTCCGAAGGCATGGAATCCAGTTCTGTTTTAATCAGCGCACATGCCTCGTCCACAAGGTCGATGGCCTTATCCGGCAGGAAACGGTCCGAAATATACCGGTTAGAGAGCACTGCCGCACTGACTAAAGCATTATCCATGATCTTCACGCCATGATATACCTCATAGCGCTCCTTCAGCCCTCTTAGGATAGAGATGGTATCCTCCACCGTAGGTTCTTCCACCATGACAGGCTGGAATCTCCTCTCCAGCGCCGCATCCTTTTCGATATACTGTCTGTACTCATCCAGCGTGGTTGCACCGATACAATGCAGTTCGCCTCTTGCCAGCATAGGCTTTAACATATTCCCGGCATCCAATGCGCCGTCGGTCTTTCCCGCACCCACAATGGTATGCAGCTCGTCAATAAAAAGGATGATCTGTCCGTCACTGTTCTTCACGTCTTCAAGGACCGCTTTTAACCGCTCCTCAAATTCCCCCCGGTATTTGGCGCCTGCCACCAAAGCCCCCATATCAAGCGCAAAAATCTTCTTATCCTTCAGCCCCTGGGGCACATCCCCCCGGACAATACGCTGAGCCAGGCCTTCCACCACTGCCGTTTTGCCTACACCGGGTTCCCCGATCAGCACCGGATTATTTTTGGTCTTACGGGATAAGATCCTGATCACGTTACGGATTTCATTGTCCCGCCCGATCACCGGATCCAGCTTCTGCTCCCTTGCCTTTTCCACCAGTTCCTGCCCGTATTTGGCAAGGGTATCATAAGTCGCTTCCGGGTTGTCGGATGTCACCCGCTGGTTCCCCCTTACCGTGGAAAGAGCCTGTAAAAACCGCTCCCTGGTAATCCCAAATTCACGGAAAATCTCCTTGACGGCATGATTCGGATACTTGATCATAGCCAGGAACAAATGTTCCACTGAAACATATTCATCGGATAGCGCTTTGGCTTCCTCCTGTGCAGAGATAAGCACCTTGTTTAGATCCTGTCCTACATATACCTTTCCGCCTTGGACTTTCACGCGCTTGTTCACAGATTCCTCCACCCGGTTCAGAAAATACTGGGTATTGATCTCCATCTTCTCAATGAGCTTTAAGATCAGGCTGTCATCAATGGTAAGCAGGCTGTAAAGCAAGTGTTCCTGTTCTATCTCCTGATTGCCATATTCGTATGCAAGCTTCTCGCAGCCTTCCACTGCCTGCATGGATTTTTGGGTAAATTTCGATATATTCATATGCACTCCTTCCCGCCGGTCATGAACCTTTTCAGTATGCCCGGCTAAGTAAATGGTTATTTATGTTTTTCATTTGTTCTAGAGAGAGTATAACACCAATTGTTAGCACTGTAAAGAGGTGAGTGCTAATATTTTCAGTGAATTTTCGCAAACCCAGTGTTTATGCGGGTTTGCGGGTTCTAAAATTTCTCTAAAATGCCAAATAACGGGTGTTATACCCCATACATACCCCATTTGCGAAAAAAATGAGGTACGGCTTTGCATCTGATTTCATCAGATAGCGTCATGTGGCTTATACCACCATCAGGTCTTCCATCTTCAATATTTCTTTTTCTATTCTCGCATATTCTGTGATATGATTATATACTTCCATAGTGACTGCTATGTTTGCATGCCCCATGATATACTGCAATACCTTTACATCCATCCCACGCTCTGCCATTCTGGTACAGCCTGTGTGCCTTAAAATATGGGCAGATATCCTCGGCATCATCTTCTGACCACGTAAGCCCTATGATCTCGCCACATCTGCAGGCTGTTCCGACCATGATCACCAGCATTGGGAAATATACATTGTAAACATTGCTGTCACGTACAAAGGCAAGGAGCTTTTCCTGCAAGAGTTATTTCATGTGTGAGTTTACCATACTTTCCAGAGGGCGGGTGTCAGAAGCTGCTGTCATGCACTATCTGCGGAAACATTTTTTCAGGCTTTTAGGAAAACAGCCGGAATTACGCATAACACAAATAATTCAGCAACAGCAGGATGAGTCTGGAACCTACTGGGGTTCATGGGCTTCTTAAGTAGCGCAAACTTTTTACTCACAAG
>OFGG01001566.1_pt1 | contig 14559 bp, 11 predicted proteins | sample 1521701 | NCBI WGS metagenome assembly OFGG01 (sample SAMEA3504081, study PRJEB24116) | mouse gut metagenome | biome: mouse gut; feature: mouse-associated habitat; material: faeces | place: Denmark | collected 2011
TTGTACTTGAAATGTGGAGGAATTGCAAAATCTTTTCCGGTTTATCCGGGTTAGGGAAGGATGACAGAAATAACCCTTGCCAGCCCTTCTGACTCCCTGTAACCAATCAATGACAATGGCAGGCTGAAACAGTCTGCTGTTTGTCAGCGCCTTAAGGGACTATTACGATAATTAAGCTGGCTGACAAAGAAACGGAAAGAATATTATTTTCAAACAATTGACCGGTATGTATATTGAAGCAGCATGTAAGCAAGGGGGTATAAGCATGAATACATGGCAGATGATTAAAGAACTAACAGAAACCAAAAGTACTTTTGGGGAAGTATTTTATGGCGCTGTCCATAAAGATGAGGGGATTAAGATATGTTATCTGAGGCCGGATGCCGGGAGCATAGAATTCCGGTATTTTGATTTCATGAGCAAAAAATTAACAATGCTTCCTGTGTTATACAATGAAGAAACCTGGACGGCATTACCGCCTGATACGGCAAAGAAATATTTAGACAAACGTATAGATGCTGTTTGGGTGGAGGGATAGACATTCTTATCCGCAAAATGATACAAAAGTGCGGTTATATTTCAATGAATGACAGAGTAAAAGATCACTTATAATTCGTATAGAAATATTTACACACAATGATATTTGCGAATAGGAAGGAGCAAATAAATGAATACATGGCAAATGATTAGGGAATTAACGGAATCCAAAAAGGATTCCGGGGACTTATTTTATGGACATATTGATGAGGATGAAGGAATTATAATATGCGGGCTAAATCCAGATGACGGAAGTATAGAATTTTGGTTTTATAATTTTATAGATGAAAAGTTAGAGAAAAATCCTATTTTATACAATGGAATGAATTGGAACGAACTGCCTGCAGGGAAGGCAAAAAAATATTTAGGTGTTCACTTAAATGATCTTTCCCCCACAGCCAGAATAGTGCATGGTCATAGTCAATTAGCAGAGAAAGGAAGTTACCAGATGACAGATGGAGATGAGAAGGAACGACTCATATCCCGTATTGAAGATGCTGTTGCTCTTAACGGTCTAAAAATACTGGATGGGGATCATGACTGCATAATTGTAAGGGAAGTCAATACGGATAAGGATTTTGAGATTCGTGTCACCCAGCTTATTTAGGGGGGATATGGTATGAAAAACAAAGACTACAAAAAAGAGTTCTGTACCCTGATGGAAAAGTTTGCTTTCAGCTATTCCAGATGGCAGGTGTGGAATGATTTCCTAAGCCTGTCCTCAATCTCCCTGGCGAACGTAGCACCCGTACCTGAAAAAGAGGAACGGGAGGAAAAATACCACTCCATCATAAACAGTTATCATGAAAAGCAACAGGAAATTTTCCCACAGCTGTTGAATCTTGTGGTGATGGCACTGGAAGAAAATCCAAGGCAGGATTTTCTGGGTAGCCTGTATCATCATCTTGAACTTCATCAGGAACAGAAAGGACAGTTTTTTACGCCTTATCATATCTGTGAATTTATGGCAGAAATCCAGTTTCCGAATAAGGGAACGGACGAAATGATGAAGAAAAAGCATTATATCAGCGTAAATGATCCGGCCTGCGGCGTGGGTGCCATGCTGATTGCATTTGCCAATGCGGCAAAAAGGCATGGCATCAATTACCAGAAGCATGTACTGTTTGTGGCACAGGATATCGACCGCACTGCAGCGATGATGTGCTACATACAAATGTCCCTGCTGGGATGCCCTGCTGTTGTAGTCATCGGAGACAGTCTGACAAAGCCATTCTCAAATTCAGACAATGAAGCATGGTATACCCTGTTTTATTATCTGAACCAATGGCGTTTTCATATTTTAAGACTTTAGATTAAGCCCTGTTTGACCAGTTCTGTGAAGAAATGGGCAGCGGTTAGAGGGATTACTGCTCAAAAGAAAAACAATACGGACATATCTGGAAGCCGTTGCGAATCTGCTGGAATTTGTTGGAAGAGATACACTGAATTATTATTTTATTTGAGAGGAGAACTTTATAGAATGGATTATAAAAATACTAGAAACTTTATTTATCTTGAGCTGGAAGATATGTTCCGGTTTGGGTGTAACTGCTGCGGCGATTGCTGCAAAGCAAGAGAGGATATTCTGCTGAATGCCTACGATATCATGCGTCTGCAAAAATACCTTGGCATTTCATTTCGGGAGCTACTCGTTACCTACTGCGAGATGTATGTCGGAAATACGTCCGGCCTCCCCATCGTGCGGTTAAAGACATCTGCAAGCTGCCCATTCCTGTTCCATAAAAAATGTTCTGTACATGATGCGAAGCCTACTGTCTGCGCTCTTTTCCCGTTAGGCAGAATATGCGACGGGGAGAAGGTCAGATACATCCTTCAGGGCGGTAGCTGCGGAACAGGCATGGGAGAACACACGCTGCGGGAATGGCTGGAGCCCCTTGGATCTGATAGTGAAATATGTTGTATTCTTTGGCACAGGCTGATTAAGGAAAGTATATCGGCAGTAAAACAAATAAAGGAAAAAAATGATGAGATAGAGGAAATTCTCATGGCCTTCATGGTCTCCCTTATATATGACGATTATGACAATGAAGAAAATCCTGCCCAGCAGATACAAAAGCGCATAGACATGGTCATGGAACTGCCCCAATTTATTGCAGAACAAATGGAGATTTCGACTGACACAGAAAGGATGTGAACGGATGCATGGCGAGGAGGAAGATGAAGAAAGATGATGATTTTAACGGTTTTAAACGTGGATAAGGAAAAACTGGCCGAGACTGGTCTTGGATTCGAGGAGGGAATGGGGCGGCTGGCGCAGTTCGGCATCACATTAAGCAGTTATACAGAGGCGGAAAAATACGATGCGTATGAATATGCCGCGTTTATATGGAATTCGGAAAAGCAGGAATATGTTCAGACAGGACGGGCAGTTATGACCGAACAATTATGCAGAAACAGGTTCAGGGAATACGTCGATAAATGCCTGCTGGTACCATGTTTTGATTCTGGAAATGTTGTGTTCAAAAGACGGCACGTATCCGAATTTTATGGCGGCTGGGAGAATTTTGAATAGGCAGTATGCTGTTTTCTGTGCAGGTAACTGCGCACTATGGAAATAACAGGCCAAAATCCGTACCAATTTCGTTAAGCCTGACGACATACCACCGCATTCAAATTTGTTCAATTATATTTTTTCAGAAAGGAAAGACAAACTTCTGCTAGAATATCAGCGTGTGGAATCAGGAACAATGCAGTAAGGAGAGAAAAGGGTGATATATTGATACCCTGTTTGTATTTTTAACAATGTATCATCACAAGGCTGCATCTGAGTTCGGGTGGTTTTTCTTAAACTTTGGGTATAACAGTATAGTAATTAAGCTGTCAGATAAATGTTCTGACAGCTTAACGTATATCAGATCCATAAGGGTAAAAGCTTCGGTTATAAGCTGAAAAGCGAGCTTGCACTTTTTGGTTAGGTTGACAATCTTAAATCTGCCATATACCATACGCTTGATGAGCTTAACTATTAGTTATACCCAAAGTTCTGAAAAAACTGCGTAGGCGCGGATGCTTTTTGTTATTCTTGATGAGGAAAGCACAATTCAAAAGAGGAGGAACAGGACATGGTATTAAACGACATACTATACAAGTACGGCACAATGACTGTATACAGCGGAAACGGCGGAACCGTCCAACCTTGGAATCGTGAACTGCTGAAACATTATTTAGATCGACCGGTTCTTCATGTATGGGTCAATCCGGCTGACTTACACGTATATGTCAAAATAGGATAAGAACATTTCAGCCAATGAAAGAAGTAACATTACCATGATTTTAAGTGAAGTAGAATTTAATAAGTTAAATACAGTAGACATTCTCTGTCGAATGACACTGTAAAACATATTGAGCAAAATATTATGCCAAATCGTTTTGTAGCATATACCAACAATTTAAGGAATTATTTCAAAAGAATTAACTAGCACAACGAGTTACCTTATATGTAGCGGACAGTAAAAGATGAAAAACAAAAAATATATAATACTGGTAAATGTTTCAACTGTTGCAGGATATTTGTCATTGCTTATTTATTTATAAAATTTTACCTCCAATTATGTTTGTAACATAATATATAACACTTATTCGTAAGACCAGCCTTTAGAAAACAATTCCTCATATATACTCCACTATAATCTGGACATATATATGGACAGACAAAATATTTGATGAAATAATTGAGTACACTCATTCCGGTGCAGGTACCTTAAGTGAATACAAAAATAATTTAGGCCAGTGTGAAAAATATAACGCCGGGGTTTACTTCCATAGAATACATGGAAACATTGGATGTTATCGATCCTTCGCAGATAAACATAGCACGTATCTGTTTACTGGGCTCCATACAACTGTCCATCGAATTTTTTGGCAAGAACAGGAATCCAGAAATTCAATATATTATCAGGAGAATAGGGGAAAGACTGGGTTCATGGCTAAAATCATATGATACATTATATGATTTTCTGATATCGCACGAAGACAGCAAAAATGAATGGAATACTTTCTTCAATAAAAATTACAGAAAAGAGATAAACAGGCTTCAAGTAATTGCTTTTCAAGTGAATGACGATAATCTTCTCAGCGAAAATGATCAAGAGGATATACAACGGATTCTTGAACAGGATTCCTTATCAATAATTGATAAAAACATAATTTTATTAAAATGCATGAGCAAACCAGAGCATGAAACAATTATATTATTGGAAAAGTTTTGCAAAAGTTTTTCTAGATCTGGATATTATGTCAGAACTTAATGATTACATACTGGCCGCGGATATTCTGATGAGATTACCGAATAAAACCAGCGAGAAACTAAAAAGAGAACTAATGCTAAATTTGAAAAGTAAATTATTATGCAACATGGAGGACTGGCGTAAAATAATGGGCTTTCTTGTTTATATTGTGGGAGATGATTTAAATCTGTTTGTTCAATTTTTTGAAATGATTTCATCGGATTCCAATGTCATTGTAGAACCTGGTTTCTTATCCTGGATGACAGAACAGCAGCTAATGCTTCCACTAGATTCCGGATGGAAACTATATCAGGCAAAAGCACATTTAATCAATCGAAAGTATGAGACATATGAAACGGAATAAGATCATTTAGAAAGCCGTCAATTTAGTTGTATAGATATGAGGCAGAGTTGGCCAGAACAGATATGAACAACTATTCTTATGGAATTTATACGTGTTTTCTATAATGTTGTATGATATACTATTGGCAAGTGCAAGGAAAAATATGATAATATAATATTTTAATATGGAATAGGAAGAATACTTTTCACAAACAGGAAGAATTCTGAATAAATATTTTTTCATCGGAAAGGATGTGTTATGGCAATGCAGACAAAACTCCCCATGGGGATTGAGAATTTCAGGGAAATACGTACAGGGGGATTCTACTATGTCGATAAGACAGGACTGATCAAAACCCTGCTGGAGAATCCGGGAAAAGTGAACCTGTTTACACGCCCGAGGCGGTTTGGAAAAACCCTGAACATGAGTATGCTGAAATATTTTTTCGAAGCAGGCAGTGATGTCATGCCGTTTAACAACGGATTGCTTTTTGACGGGCTTGAGATTTCAAATGAAAAAGAGTTGTGTAAGAAATACATGGGAAAATTTCCGGTGATTTCAATTACCTTAAAAGGGGCGACTGGAGAAAGATTTGAAGATGCAAAGGTAATGCTTCGAAGAATTATAGGGAAAGAAGCAATGCGGTTTCGCTTCCTGCTGAAAAGCGACAGGATTGATGACGCTGAACGCAGTCAGTACGAGGCACTTGTTTCTATGGATAACACAGGCGCATTTACCATGTCCGACGAACTTTTAAAGGACAGCCTGCAGACTTTGTCACAACTTTTGCAAAGGCATTATGGGCAAAGTGTTATTATGCTGATTGATGAGTATGATGTGCCGCTCGATAAGGCATACCAGTTAGGATATTATGATTCTATGGTGGAGCTGGTCAGAATCCTGTTCGGAAACGCATTTAAGACGAACGACAGCCTGAATTTTGCAGTCCTGACAGGATGTTTGAGGATATCAAAGGAAAGTATCTTTACCGGTCTCAATAATTTCAAGGTATACACTGTAAAAGATGTGCGTTATAAGGAATTTTTTGGTTTCACGGATGTTGAAGTCCGGCAGATGCTGGAATATTATGGATTTTCAGACCAGTATGATGCTGTTAAGGAATGGTATGATGGTTATCTGTTTGGAAATCTGGGAATATACTGTCCATGGGATGTGATTAATTACTGCGGGGACCTGCGAGACGGGAGTGTGACAGAACCGCAGAATTACTGGGTCAACACAAGCAGCAATGACATTATTAGGAGGTTTTTATCCAGGGCGGACGCCACTACAAGGGATGAAATCGAGCTTTTGATCAACGGCGGTCATGTGAAGAAGATGGTGCACCAGGAACTGACATACCGCGACCTGGATTCTGACATTGACAATCTCTGGAGCATTCTTTTTACGACAGGATACCTGACGCAGGACGGGAAGGATGAGGAGGGCATATCGTTTCTGGCCATTCCGAACAGGGAGATCCGATGGATCTATGTCCAGCAGATACGAAAATGGTTTAAGGATGAATCAAGGAAGGATACACGGAAGCTGGAAAATCTCCGCAGGGCATTTGAGGGGAATGATACGGCCGTCATTGAAAAGGAGTTTGCTTCTTACCTGCGAAAGACAATAAGCATCCGCGACACCAGTGTCAAAAAAGAGATGAAAGAAAATTTTTACCATGGCGTTCTGCTTGGGTTATTCGGAAACATAGACGGCTGGAAGGTGAAATCCAACGCGGAATCCGGCGACGGTTACAGCGACATCAGTGTGGAAGTGGAGGATCAGGAAATCGGCATTGTCATCGAACTAAAATACGCCGAGAATGCGGCGTTTGACAGTGCCTGTAAGGAAGCATTAAAACAGATTTATGACAACAATTATGAGGAAGTACTGGCTGACAATGGTATGAAGACTATTTACAAATATGGAATTGCGTGTTATAAAAAACGATGTAAAGTGGTTTCCAAATAAAGTTTCCACAGCACGAATTATTCAAATAATGTAATTTGATTCCCCGCCTGCCTGATCTGGTTTTGTGTTTTAGATGAATGAGCACCTGACTGGACAGGCGGGTGGGGCTGTTTCACATCCCCCTCTTTTCCAGCTTATTTTCGGTGTTCTTTCATACTGACTAAATGGTATTGGTACATCAGTGGGCGGAAAATTCTCTTACTGGTGTTATTGTAATAGAATATATACGGCAACTATTCGTTAAACTTCATTTTTGGAACAATTATTTATATATACTCCACTATAGTATATGCAAAAGGCAAAATCAATATGTAACTACTCGCCTCAGGACAGTTTTCCAAACAGATCAAAGGAAAAATTCGAAAGAATCCTGTAGTAGCAAATGTCATCTTATCAGACATTCCCTTACTGAAATGTAGTCCAGTATTGATGTATTTTCACTGGCATAAAGTAATAGACATGAGTGGGAAGCCAGTTGCGGTTAACATTGGCAAGATTCTATTGTCGTTTTTTTAATTAGCGTTCGATTGCATCTGTTGTCAATGTTATGGTATATTATTTACGTAGGATATGGGAAAATGTGGCTATTTTTATCTGTTACAGAATGTCATCAATGATATCTCTGAAATGGGAAAAATGTATTTTAATATACGGAGCAGACACTGAGTTTTCTGTTTTGGAAAATGGTAACAGATTGTAGAATAAAAAATACATGAGGAAGGCTGAACAATGCAATATCATGAAATCGATATAAAAATGTTTCCGGCTAAATCAGGTGATTGTTTTTTCATTGAATTTATCCGAGAAGATTTTAGAATACTAATAGATGGTGGCTTTGCAGAAACATATCATGAATCGCTTTGTCCATTTTTAAAAGAATTAAATCATAAAAATAAACATATTAATCTGATGGTCATTTCCCATATTGACCAGGATCATATCAATGGTATCAAGGTTTTGCTACAGGAAAACGGGAATGCCCGACAACCCAATATTATATTCATTGACGAGGTATGGTTTAATGGTTTTAGGCATTCAGATATAGTACGGGAGAAAAAAGAAGTGCCATTTTATGAAAAAAATATTCTTCAGATGCTGGCAAATCAAAACGAAATTTCTGACAATAAAGACGGCATAAATGATATAAGTTTCACACAGGGGGACAGTGTTGCAGAACTTCTAATTAAAAATAATTATAACTGGAATACTTCTGTGAAAGGGAGTGCCATATGTATAGATGGGATGAAACAGATCCATTATGGTAATGTTATCATACAGATATTGAATCCTACACAGGCAGTATTAAATGAATTGGCAGACCGCTGGATCATGTCGTTAAAATCAAAATGCAGACAAGTAATCATAAGTGATAACCATTTGTTTGATGACGCATTTGAAGGTGCATACATCACTGAACATGACGACTGGGTAACCATTGTAAAGGAAATATCTTATAATAATGATATTCAGGAGTATGACTGGAAATCCTTAGCTGAACAGCAGGATGATATCATGGATACAAAACCTGCAAATTGTTCCTCGATTGCATTTCTCATATCTTATAATAACACGACCCTGCTTTTTTCCGGAGATTGTGCCATTGACAGATTTAAGGATTATCTTCCGGATAAGATAGATATTGTAAAACTGCCTCATCATGGTTCTGGCAAAAATATTACTAAAGAATTTATACAGCGGACAGATGTAAAATATTACCTGATATCCACGGATGGAAGACATACAGGGCATCCTTCGCCGGTAATAGTTGCTAACATTTTAACGATGTCACAGGGAAATGCACAGATTATTAAAAACTACGATATTCCGTTATTGAATGGAATTGGTAAACTGGAGAATGATACGGATGATTGATAATAATATTGCAAGATTAATTTGCGGGGGAGAGTATGGGACAGCGATATTGACTGACCCAAATCATGCCATAACAGTTTATCACTGCATTAAGAAGGTCTATGAGGAGCCACCAGCAGAAATTAAACTACAGATAGTAGTAGCTGGAACTGGCAAAGAAGTACTAGCTTCTGTTATTGAAACGGGGAGCCTTGCGGATGAAAAAGATGAATATGTATATCTTCAACTGGAAGAAAGTGTAGAGAATATAGATGCAGTAAAGTTTATGAGCTGCGACATAGAACGGTTTCAGAAAATACATATGTTAGGATATGGGAAGAATCGTCCTGATATAAGCGGAGTGAAATTGCAATCAACCGGGCGCTCCCAGCCAGTTACTGATCAAAGGTATGATATACAGTTGGAAGTCAAATATGCCAAAGATAAAACTTTTGCGGGATTTTCAGGCAGTCCTTTGATGGACAAGAAAGAGGCTTATGTTTTAGGTTTGATTGCGCAGGAAGGCATAGTTAATAATGAAGTCCTATATATAGAGGGAATAAGTGTAAAATCGCAGCTTCGTTTTTTTGACAGACATGGCATTTTTGTGGAAAAATATAAAGCTACGCAACGAAATATGGCTATTAAACCTAAGACAACGCAGAATGTCGGTTTTAACGCCACGGGTATGTCTGATGTTGGTTATGACCCATACAATGCCATACTGGATGGAATTATTTTATTACACCATAAGGGATACAGGGATGAGGCTCAAAGAAAATTAAAGGAACAAATTGAGCAGCTGCAGAACGATAAAAATGTCCCAGATAAAGTAAAGGCTCAGTTTTTAATAAAACAGGCAGTCTGGATATTAGAGGATGTTCGGAATGTAACTGCCGCAAATAAAGCATACCATAAGGCTGTTCGGTATGATGAATCCCTTGATGCAAGGGCTTTTTTGGCGTTACGCTCATTTTATTCGGACGATAAAGATGCCAGAAAACTGGTAATGCCGGTAGATTCATTGTATCATTTGAATATTTATATGCAGATATGCGTTAATCAGAATGACGGAGCAGCCGCAATCAATATGTATGAATTAAATAAAGATTTGTATGGAAAAAATGATATTACCCTTTATCTCCTTTCCATTGCTTATATGCTGCAGCATGAATTTAAGAATGCGGAGGAAACGATTAACAAGGCAATAGAAGAAAATGCAGAAATAGCTGATTATTATTTCATCAGGGCATTAATCCAATATTGGAGTGCAGTACCTGGGGAGGTATATGATTCATCAAATACTATCTGTCCTGAATTATATTTTAACGGAATATTTTTTCTTCCTGAAGATATGAGAGAAGAGATTAAAAAAGCTGCGGTAGATTTTAAACTTGCTTATAACAGGGCATACAGCTTACAGGACCGGGAAAAAACAGAGATTTTTTTAACCTGCTGGATTAATGCGCTTACAATTGATAACAGTTTATTTCCTGATACGGCAGAACCATTGGAATTGCTGCGCAATGAAAATCCAGATCATACAGTAGTCCTGTTGCTGGATCTATTGTGTGGTAAAGTGAAAAAAGATGAAAAATATGAAAAAAAGTTACATATCCTCATAAAGAAAAAAGAAAATACCATAAACTATATAATTATCTTAACAGAGTATTATTTAATAGCCAGGGAACCAGAAAAAGCGAAATCCCTTTTATTTGAATATAAGAATCTCTTTATGGATTCTTCAAATATGGTTTACTGGTATGATGAGATAGCCAGGCTGGAAACAAATAATGAGAAAAAAAGAACGATTTTAGATATGCTTAGGAAGGATACTTCTCTAAGCGAAATCCACAAAAGGCGTATCAGCTGCTTTTTTGAAAATAATTCCAATCAAAATATATTACAGGAGTTAGAATCCATATACAAAGATACCGGACTGACACTGGATATCATCAACATAATATTATATGGTCAGGAAATAAGAAGCTGGAACAAATCATTAGAGTATGCCCGGATTTTAAAAGAGAAGCACCATAATTATTATGGATATCTTTATGAAATGAAGGCTTATTACCATATGGAAAAGTATGCAGATGCTTACAGGTGTGTCCAGGATATAGAAGAACTGGGTATTGCAGAATTGAGTCAGCAGATAAAGATAATTAAAGTTGACATATTAGAAAAATTAGGGGAATACAATCAGGCGATTCGTGCAGGAGAAGAACTTTTCCCTAAAATACAGACAGAAGATTTTGCACACAGGCTTGCCAATCTGTATATAAAAACAGGAGATAAACTTGGTGCAATCCGGGTATTGCAGGATGTAGAAAAGAAAAACAAACTTTCACCAGTAGGATATCAACGGCTGAGTGGATATTTTCAATTTATGGATACCCAAAAGTCATTAGAATATGCCGAGAAATATGTTGAATCTTCCCATTATTCACCAGGGGCGTTGGCGTGGGTGGCTACCAGTGCCGCAAATATAGGCAGGAGCGATGTCATGGAACGATACTGGCTGGAACTCATGAAAAACCACTCTGATTCTGATAACATAAAACAAATATCGTTAAAAGAATTCACAGACATGATCAAAAATGCAAATATACAGTGGCAGGAATGTCTGAAAAAATATAATCATGCAGAAATTCCACTTCATGTTTATCTGGATGTTATGGAAAATGTTTTATTATCAGGTATGTTTTATGACAACTGGAATGATACGAAACATTTTTCTATGTTATTTTTTGGCGGGCTTTATATCAGAATGAATCCTGACATCATTTTAGATAAAATTGTTTTAGATTATACATCCTGTTTATTATTGTACGAATTAAATATGCTGGATATCCTGGCATCGAATGTTTCAACCATATATGTTCCGTCTAATATCAATCCTGTTATTTTAGAAGAACAGGATAAGCTGTGCTGGGGACAGTCAGATGTATTGCTTCATCAAAATGAAGTGCTGGAATATTGTATGAATTTCCTGCATCTGGAATTTGTAAAATGTGTTTATCCGGATAATTTAAGTGGATTGGATTTAACAGAACGGTATGAAAACATACGGTATTACACAGCCCAGGAAAATGGTGCAATCTGGGTTGACTCTGATCGCCACAGTAGTTATGCCGTTTCTGTAAACGAAGTATGTGCCGCATTATTTATGATAGGATATTCCTGTAGCTACAATGCAGATGAAATTCGTTCGGATAAGGTGGAACTGTTAAAATATCAGGGATGTAAATTACTTATCAGCATTCTGGCAGCGCAGGAATTATATGATAATAATATTTTAGATAATTTATGTAATTCGTATGAAGTTCTCTTATTTGAAGAAGACAAGCTTCAGATTATAACTGACTTAGGAAGTCAGAATAAAAAACGCATCATTTCTAATAAACTGGAATTATTAAAAAATAAATTAAAAGAACTTACAAATTCCGGAAAGATAAAGTGGTGTGCAGATATCAGCCCGTCTGAAAGTATGTACTGTGATTTACTGACTTCCGCGATTACAACGGCTATACAGGAAAATATTCCTTATTGTGTGGAGGATCGCTGTATACAAAGCTACGGCTTGATAAACAATCTGCCCATATACAGCACATTGCATCTTCTTAAAACCATGCATGATAATAAATGGATCAATGATAATCAATATCTTAAATCTTATAGGGAATTTATTAACAGAAAAGCAGGATTTATAATTGTCAGTGAACAACTGGTATACCAGGGACTGGTTGGTTCTTCTGTCATCAATGGGAATCTTGCTGAATCCAGACAGCTATCATTGTTTAGAGAGTATATGGAGCAATCACTCTATTTACTGGACAAATATAGTGGCACTTATCATCTGGGAGCTCATTTTTCAGAAAAAAAATGTTATCTTGTTATGCATATGCTTAATATTGGCAGGATCATTGATATGATATGGGTGTCTGACATGGCACTGGAGAAAAAAACGGCCTGTTCAGACTGGGTTCTCTTACGCTATTCAAGACTTGGGGAAAGTATTTTTGAGACCGCTTCAGAAGACTTGTCAAAAGATGCATTAATAATAATTCCTATATTGTATTTAATTTTACAAGGTACATTATTTTTTGGCAATATCAATCAAATTCCAAATTATAGTAAATGGCTATATTCATTAATCTCGGATTTATTAGAGATTAATGACAGGTTACTGGACGAAATTGTAGCCGCTTTGTTACATGAAATGCATAACTCCTTAAAACGTTTTCTAAATAAAACTAATGAATTATTCATCGTAGAACGTTCAATGAGTCATGGAATCCAGTATATGCCGGGTTTTCTGCGTGAAAGGGTTTTGGAGGATCATGAAATAAATACGATATATCAGAAGTTTTACAAAAAAGTTGTCCATATAAGTCGGGACTGTTATATTCCCCATAATATTTTTGAAGGGTGGATTGAGGATGCATTAGGAACAAATGAAAATCTTATTCTGGATAAAAAATATGACAATACTCTTTTTAAGGTTTCATGGGAATATTCCATGCCGCTATGGCCATTATTTAAAATAAGCTGGTTTAAAAAAGAAAAGGAATATTCGTTCCAGCTATATTGTGAACCTGGAGCACGTTTACAACATAATAATGCACCGGTGAGAATTAAGGAAGTCAGAAAGGCCTGTGATTATCTGGATTGTGATATTGACTGGAATGCCATAGAACAGATCAGTACAAATCAATATGCTAATGCAGTAAATTTACTGAAAGCAAAAGTTTTTCTAAGTGATAAATTTATAAGCGGACTGATCCGACGGATCGTCAGAGAAGGATGGATATTTGAAATGGATTCAGCAGTTTATTTACTGCCATTTGATATCTCATATTTTCAGCAGTTTTATGAATATAAAAATTCTTTTATATGTGATAATCAAAAGATAGTATCATCCCTACCGATTCAAATGGAAAAGGGACTCAGCTTTGAGAAAGCGTTAAATCCTATCCGTCGCCTTCACTATTTGTCATGGATTATACAAAACAATTGTGAGTGCAATGAGAATGAATTTTGTTGTATGCTTGATTATATGGAAGGTGGATGTGATTCTGATTATGGTCAGATATATATTTCATTATTAAGAACAGTATACTACATTATGCAAGTAAATGAAAAATATGTTTCGGTGCCTGTTCAGGACAAAATAATCTGGACATATATCTGGACAGACAAGATATTTGATGAAATAATTGAGCACGTTCATTCCGGAGCAGGTACTTTAAGTGAGTACAAAAATAATTTGAGTCAGTGTGCAAAAAATATAATGCCAAGACATACTTCCATAGCATACATGCAAACATCGGATGTTATCGATCCTTCACAGATAAACATAACACGTATTTGTCTACTGGGCTCCATACAACTGTCCATCGAATTTTTTTGCCAGGCCAGGAACCAGGAAATTCAATGTATCATCAGGAAAATAGGGGAAAGACTGGGTTCATGGCTAAAATCATATGATATATTATATGAATTTTTGATATCGCACGAAGACAGCAGAAATGAATGGGATACTTTCTTTAATACTTGAGAGTTAAAAGTTTGTACCACTAAGAAGCCAGTGAATCCCAGTAAATT
>OFGG01001570.1_pt1 | contig 14532 bp, 20 predicted proteins | sample 1521701 | NCBI WGS metagenome assembly OFGG01 (sample SAMEA3504081, study PRJEB24116) | mouse gut metagenome | biome: mouse gut; feature: mouse-associated habitat; material: faeces | place: Denmark | collected 2011
CCTACGGCGAGACCCTGCTGGCCCTGGTCACCGCCAAGTCGAAACCCGCCGATCTTCTGAGCTTCGCCACCACCATGACCGGCGGCAAGCGGAGCCTGAAGGAGCGCATCCGGCGCATCGCCGTCCAGCCCAGGCGGCTGGCCAGTGCAGTGGTGGCCGTGGTAGTGATCCTCTCTCTGGCGGCTGTCTGCGCTTTTGGACGCGCGGAGGCAAAAGAGGCTGACCCGCTGTTCCAGCCTCCGGGCCTCTGCTGGAACGACAGCATGGCGACCGTGATCGAAAAGCTTGGCATCACGGAGGAGCAGATACTTTATAACGAACAGGACGAGTTATCAGATCCCAATACCGCGAAGGAACAGAGCCTGGCCGTCAAGGACGTGTCCTTCCTTGGGTACAATACCACAGTCGGCTTCAACTTTATCCACTATGCGGGTGCGGCTGACGGCTATGGTCTGAATAATGTGACCGTTGCTTTTCCGGAAGAAGCGGACATGGCGGCGGTCAAAGCGGAGCTGATCGAGCGGTACGGTGAGGGCGAGGCCGGAAAGTCGGACCCCAATTATGCGTACCTCGCGTTATGGCCAGACCTGCCGGATCCCCAGCCCGACAAGGAGAACCATCACATGTATTGGACGGCGGACCGGGCGGCGCTGCCGGAGGGTTACGAGGACCGCGTGCGGGATTGGCTGCTGAACGTCAGATATAAGTCCGCTGCCCCGGAGAAGATCGAGGAATATCTGGCGGAAGCGCCGATGGCAACGCTGCACTGGACAGACGACTGGCTGCTTCTTACCGATATCCTCACCACCAACCGTGTCTCCTTCGATGCCAAACAGCTGGTGGAATTTCTGCAAAACGTTCCGTTGGATGAAACGGAGCCTTTCAGTACCTACGTCAGGCCCTATGACGTCAACCGTGACGGGGTACAGGAGGGAACGGCGTTTTACAACTCGGGGCGCAGCAGCGAGCGGGTGGAACTTACCCAGGGCAGTACGGAGGACCGGACGGTGATATGGTCTAAAACTCTGGATGAATCCGCCGGGAGTTGGGATATGTATTTCTGCTGCCGGATAGACGGACTTGACTATCTGCTGGAATACAGTCCGAAAATCGAAGATGGCTTCTGCGACTATTCATACCGGCTCTTCCACCTGGAAGATGGGGAGGAGGTTACGGACCGGAGGGATCGGATCACTTTCGATATCCGTTTCGGCAGTCCGGACCACCGTTTTGACCCATCTGAGATCGCCGCCTTTATGTGTGAGATCAACGAATATATCGCGGCAGGGAAGGTAATCCTGGGGGGCGGCCTTGATTCGCTGAATCTGGAGAGGGAGGAGTATACGGAACGCTTACTGCGGGACAACATCCTGGTCACGCTGGGAGCCTCCAACACGGAGTACACTACGGAGGAGGAGCTGCGTAATGCTCTGACGGACTTTGCCGCCTACGCCCAGGACCACCCGGACGATACCTGGTCCCCGCTGGCGGACCTGCTGATGGAGCTGACAATGGAGGACATCGCGGGACTGCATATGAATACAGACGAGTTGGAACAGCTTGTGCGGTACTTGAAGGAGGCGGAGCGGGGGAGCCGGTTCTATACCTGGAGCAGCTTTGAGGACGCCTGCGGCGGCCACAACGTATGGGAACATCCCGGCGCGCTTTTGGAGGTTCCTCTGGCAGATGAGTCCACACTTTATCTGTTTGCCAGCGCGGAGAATGACAATGTCCTCATTATGCTGGAAAATTCTGATGATACCGTTACAGCTTTTTACGATGCTCCGGATCTGAAACAGTTTGTCTATAAGACGCCAACTGCTGAGATGCCAGTAGAGATAGAATCGCTATGAATTGAACAAAATAACCAAGGTTTTGTTGCGAAACATCTTTGATACATCAGGCCGGAAGCTGTTCCTCTGAAGAAGGGGGGATTCAGCTTCCGGCCTGAATGGTTTTGCAACAACAACCGCTGTTTTGTTCAATTGTATTACAACTTGGTTCGGATCTGCCTGGCTGCTGAAGGTAATTTGTAATACACTCGCTTCCGGCATCACATTGGTCACCAACAGGGAGTTGGTCCGTCCGGTGGCTCCGGCGCTGTTCCGCTGCTGAGGTTACCATTTTCCGGTCTTCATCCATTTCTCACTTGAAGACATTTTAGGTTTTTTAGGACGGAAAAAGAGGAATTTTAGTGTAGCGACTAGCCCTATGAAAGCAAACAGGGCAAGAAGGCCAAAGAGAATATATGCCAAGACACCGCTCCAAGTATCGTTATAAAATACGCCAATTGCACCTTTATAGGAAGCACGATCTAACCAGCCGTAAATGTCTTCTGCTCCGATAACGAATTTCATAAGCGACCTCCGATTTCTTTCTATTTAATCTTCTGGAGCCTGTGAATGAATCTTTCACAGGCTGTATTTATTTTCTTGAGCTGCCGGGCTTCGTTGCTGTCGATCCTGCCATCATTCTTCAGAGCTGCCATCGTGCAAGAATTTTCAAAAGTCTTTACGATGGTGACCATGTTTTTTATTTGGGCTTCCAGGTAGTCGTTCATACTGTTGCCCCCTTTTCTCTATGGATCAGCTAATTTGTTTCTTTCATCTTGATATATTCCAGAAGCATAAAACGCACTTGTTTAGTAAAATCTCGTTGGCTCTGATCTGCCATCTTTTGTATTTTTTCTGTAAGCTCTTTTTCAAGACGGAGTGTTTTTATAACGGTTTCCCTTTTTTGGTTTTCCATGATAGGCTCCTCCTTAATTATATTTATTATAGGGGAATTTTTGTATTTTGTAAAATGCCTGTTGACATTTTTTTTAATACGTTGTATTCTTTTATTAAATCTGAATGTAATACAAAATATTCTTTTGGATTTCGTAGTGCAGCTGGTTTAGGACAGATCAAAAAGCCCAAACAGAGAAGGGGGCCCGAAATGCGGTTAGGAGATTTTCGGCTATAGGCGTAACACCTTCGCGGCAGTCCGAGCGTGTGGAGGCTTTCCAGCAGCGAAAAAACGAGGAAAGGAGGAACAAGGCAATGAGTGAAGTAGCAAGATTGGTAGGCATGGAGCAGCGGAGTTATGAGAAGGACGGGAGGCAGCGCGAATACTGCGGCTTGCATTTGATGTACGTAGAGAACAGTGTGGAAGGTGTGAGAGGCAGTAAGGTAGAAGTGCTGTCCTGTCCTCAAAGGGTGGACCCGAGGCATCTGAAGGTAGGCGCACTGTATGAGCTGGGGTACAGCTTCTTTCAGACCCGGCAGGGGAAAATGGCGCGCCTGAGCGACCTTCAGGTGGTGGAAGAGTAGCGGCTTGCCGGTGATTGATGGATCACTTCAAGTAAAAAGAAGGAAAGGAGAAATGGCAATGAAGATCAAGAAGATAATTTTTGAGGCTTTTGGCGCGAAAGCGAAGGGGATGCGGATGCAGAGTGCCGTACTGGGAGTGGGTGCAGCCCTCGCATTGGCTCCTGTGGCTATGGCGTCGGATGCCGGCAGCAGCGGGGTCAGCGGAATGCCTGCGGTGCTGGGTGCGTTCGAGACGGTGACCAGCCTGATGAACTCCGTATGGACGCTGATGACCAGCAATCCGCTCCTGACCCTGTTTCTGGCGGCCGGTCTGCTGACCATCGGCGTGCGGGCGTTCCGTCAGATCAAGCGCGCAGCGAAGGGATAAAGCCCAGCAAGCGGGGCGTGGAAAGCTCCACGTCCCGCTTTGTTTGAGGAGGGGAAACGATGTATGAAGAAAATTTTTTGAATTGGCTCAGCTCCGTGCTGGGGCTTTTTAATATGACGCTGAACAGGATCATGGGGCTCCCGGCCCTTCGGCTGTTTGCCGGGGTGCTGGTATTTCTGATGATGTTCTCGCTGCTGGCGAAGCTGATCCGGCAGGGAAGAAGGGGGAGATTGTAATGCGGAAGAGATGCGCTGTGGCGTTGATCCGGCGCTCTGGCTGGCGTAAGTGTATGACAAGAGGGGTGTCGCTGCTGCTCTGTTTCGTGGTCGTGGCCTCCATGATCTCCAGCGGCTCCGTAGCCCATGCCGGGATATTTGACAGCAGCTCCTCGAGCTGGTGGGGCCAGGTGGTGTCCAACTGGATTGACAACAGCTCCAGCACGGCGAATACCTGGAATACGGTAGACAACTCCAACCACTCCTACACGGTGAACAAGCCTCAGAATTACTATACGAGCGTTACCAGCAGCGTGGTGGACAAGTCCGGGAATGTGACCAACTATTATCGTGGCGGCGATACGACCAATACCAAGATCATTGACAGCTATAACCGGACCTTCAACACGATCCATAACACGACCAACAATACCAACAATTATGAGGCGAACGTTAAGCTGTCTGACTTCCTGAATCAGTACACGACCAACAATGTCTCTAATCAGTACAGTTACAGCGCCGATTTCAAGTCCTGGTATTATGATAACACCACAAACAATTACAATTATAACGATTTCACGAAGAACGAATACACCCAGAACAATCTCTACTATAACCAGGACAACAGCCGGTACTACATCTCTATAGACAACAGCACGGATGAGTATTATTTGATAGACGTGCAGTATTCGCCTACTTTCGTCACGGTCAATTACACCTACAATACCACTGTAAACAACAACCAGAAGGTAGGGGACGTGACCAACGTCTACTACTACGAGCTGAAGGATGGGCGGAACAGCTCCAGTCTGACGGCGGCTGAGGTGGCCGGAATGGATTTCGGCTATGATGTCAAAAACTATGAGCTGGTGACGGATGATCCCAACACGCTGAGCCTCCAGCACTTTGATGGAAATTATAACGACAGCTCCAGCTATGGGCGGACGATCTACTCCCAGAACCGGTCTACTACTTACGTAGACAGCGGGGATTTTGGCAAGGCGGTGATGCTGCCCACCGGGGCCTCTGCGGGCGTGACGATCCCGAACCTGTCCGGCAACAGCAGCTTGTCCTTTGACTTCCGAGTGAGATATGCGGATGTGTCGCATCTGGGGGTTTACTTTGGGGATACGAATATCTTTCAGGAGGTGGTAACGTCTCGGAGCTGGAAGGGGAGGGATGTTTATTCGGATAACGAAAAAGTCCGTAATTTTAGTTACGGTCTAGATGGATTTGATATTAAAGGAGAACACAATTTATCGGTTGGTTCATATTATACGTATTCTTGGCTTTCAGATCTTCGTGTTTGTGCGTATTCAGTTAGTTTTAATAATTATAACGTTTTATCAAAGACTTTAACATCTCAAATGGTGTCCCCGTCGTCATATTTGTCATCTGGTTTTGTAGGAGAAGAAACATATGTTTCCAACGCTGCGCTGCGCCGTCTTCCATCCGGTTTCCTTGGTCCGCTTCGGTGTGATGGACCTGCTGGATCATTTCAAGCATCATGAGTACGACCGCTGCGGCTCCGGGGAGCTGGTGGCCTATACCGGCCTCTTTGGTAAGGGTAAGACGCTGTCGGCAGTTCATAAGGTGGTAGGCAGCTACAAGCAGTACAACAACAAAAAGGTCTGGTGTCCCCGCAGAAAGAGGATGGTCACACAGCGGATCAAGGTGATCTCCAATGTGGCCTTGTCCATTCCCTATGAGGATTTCGTCAGCCTGGAGCAGATTGTCCTCGCTGCGGAACGGAACAAGGAGTATGACGATGAGCATGATACCCTTACTGTTACGCTGGTATTGGGAGATGAGTTTTCCGTCCAGATGAACAGCCGGAACTTCAAGACCAATATTGATCCGTTGTTTCTTAATACGATCCTGACCTGCCGCCATTATTACATATCCCTCTATTATACCGCCCAGCGGTTCGGCCACGTGGACGCGCTGCTCCGCCAGGTGACAAGCTGCGTGGTGGAGTGTGATAAGCTGTGGAGGTTTCAGCGGCTTTATCTCTATGATGCCTGGGACCTGGAGAACGCCGCCAACAGCCAGCTGGTAGCTCCCCGCGGGAGAAGCTGCTGGTTTGTCCGGAACAGCGACTATGCAGCCTATGACACGCTGGCTTGTGTCGGCAATCTGAAAAAATCCATGAAAGCGGGGGATATGATGAGTGAGGAGGATATCCTGAAGCTCCAGCAGAACTCCCAGCAGAGCGGCATGGATGGCGTAGCCAGGCCGTCCCGGCGCTGGCTGAAGCTCAGACGGCAGCAAAGGAAATAGCAGGGACTTTCAAGATAGCGATGCGAAGCATGGATACAGGCGAGAAGAGACTGCCGAAAACCACCAGACCACGAGTGCCGCAAACAGGATGGATGGCACTCAGAGCGTGGACCGCATGGCGCGTCTGATGATGTTTTCGACCGGCGCAAACAGGTTTCGCCGTTTTGTTGACCGATGCGCCCCCGCGCCAGGCTTTCGATCTCCCGCGCGCTATCGTCTGTATTACAAACCAGTCATCCTGGATGACGCCTGGCAGTGTTAAGTGTAATACAACGGCGATCGCAGCAGGGGAGGCCCCGCCGCCAAGGCTTCAGCCGCGGCGGGGTCCCCCTGCTGCGGGAAATACTACTTTAGATTTTAGGTAATGGAAAGTTAATAGCCTCGCTGACTTTGTCAGTCCATCCCAATATGGTGTTGACACAATTCCGGATTTCTTCCTGGTTTTCTTTTAATTCTACAATATCAGCTTTGATGGGAGCCAATTCTTCCTGCACTATACTGCGGATTGCTTGCAATAGCTCTTGTTCAGTCATATTGACCACCTCCTGTTTCCAGTATATCACAGTTGTCAAGAGAGCAGAGTTTACTTGATCTTCTGGAGCCTGTGAATGAATTTTTCACAGGCTGTATTTATTTTTTTGAGCTGCTGGGCTTCATTGCGGTCAATTCTTCCATCGTTTTTAAGTGCAGCCATATGACAGGAATTTTCGAAGGTTTTCACAATAGCGACCATATTTTTTATCTGTGCTTCTAGGTAGTCGTTCATGGTGTTGCCTCCTTGTCTCTATAGAATTGTTAATTGGTTTCTTTCATTTTGATATATTCTTTGATGATAAAACGAACTTGCCCAGAAAAATCACGCTCTGAATCTTTAGCCATCTGCTCTATTTTTTCAATCATTTCTTTATCAAAAATTATTGTTTTCTTCATAGTTTCCATTTTTATCACCTCAGCGTGTATCTTATTATATCTTCTTAGGTTTGTCAAAATCTTATTGACATATGAAATCCGATTTGATAAGATTGTAATGGCAGATTTGATAAGTCTAAATATTCTTTTGTCTGCTGTAATACAGCTGGTTTAGGACAGTTCAAAAAGCCCGAACAGAAAAGGTTGCCCGAACTGCGGTTTTGTAGATCCCCGCTATAGGCGTAATACCTTTGCGGCAGTCCCAGCGTGTAGAGGCTTTCCAGCAGGAAAAAACGAGGAAAGGAGGACCAAGGAAATGAGTGAGGTAGCGAGACTGGTAGGAATGGAGCGGAGGAGCTATGAGAAGGACGGACAGAACCGGCAGTATTGCGGTCTGCATCTGATGTACGTGGAGAACAGTGTGGAAGGTGTAAGAGGCAGTAAGGTGGAAGTATTGTCCTGTCCTCGGGAAACAGATCCGAACCGGCTGAAGGTGGGCGCGCTGTATGCGCTGGACTATTCGTTCTATCAGACCCGGAATGGAAAGATGGCGCGTCTGGCCGGGCTGGAGCTGGTGGAGGAGTAGTGACGGCTTGCCGGCGATCAGAGGGATCGTCTTCAAGTAAAAACGAAGGAAAGGAGAAAGACCATGAAGAATCTGAAAACGATCTTCGCCAGTTTTGAGGAACAGGCGAAGTCCGCGAAGGTGCAGCGCGTCCTTTTGACCGGGGCCACAGCCTTCGCGCTGGCTCCCGTGGCTCTGGCCTCGGAGGGCAGCACAGGCAGCGCTGGAAGCGGAGGGATGGCTGCGGTTCTGAGCGCGTTTGATACCGTGGTCAGCCTGATGAACGAGGTCTGGAAGCTGATGACGAGCAACCCGCTGCTGACGCTGTTCCTGGCGGCTGGTCTGCTGACGATCGGCGTGCGCGTATTTCGCCAGGTCAAGAGGGCGGCGAAGGGATAAGGCCCAAAAGCGGGGCGTGGGAGGTCCCACGCCCCGTAATTGTTGGAGGTAGAAAGATGTATGACGGATATTTTGTAAATTGGCTGGGTTCGGTTCTGGGCCTTTTTAATATGACGCTGAATCGGCTCCTCGGGTTTGTGCCGTCTCGGCTGTATGTCGGGACGTTGGTTTTCCTGACCATGTTCTCTCTGCTGGCGCATCTGATCCGGCAGGGAAGGAAGGGGCGTTTGTAATGCGGAAGGGATGCGCTGCGGCGCGGAGCAGCCACTCCGGGACACGGGGTTGTATGACAAGAGCGGTGTCGCTGCTGCTCTGTTTCATTGTCGCGGCCTCCATGATCTCCCGGCCCTCCGTGGCCCGCGCCGGTCTGACGGATGCTGCGGAGTATGGTTTTGATACGCTGTCGAAGTGGCTGTCCGGCGACAGCTCCCAGCCTCTGGGCGGCTGGACTCCGGTCGGTTATCTGGACGCTTTGTTTTCTTCCAATAAGCCCCAGAAGTACTACACAACCCCGACCAGCAGCGTGGTTGACAAGTCCGGCAACGTGACCAACTACTACCGGGGCGGTGATACGACCAATACCCAGATCATTGACAGCTATAACAAGACCTTCAATACGATCCATAACACGACGAACAATACCAATAATTATGAGGCCAATATCAAGCTGTCCGATTTTCTGAATCAGTACACTACCAATAACGTCAGCAACCAATACACCTATAGCGCGGATTTCAAGTCCTGGTACTACGACAATACCACAAACAATTACAATTTTAACCAGTTCACCAAAAATGATTACACCCAGAATAACCTCTATTATAACCAGGACAACAGCCGGTACTATATCTCCATAGACAACAGCACGGATGAATATTACCTGGTGGACGTGCAGTATTCTCCCACCTTCGTGACGGTCAATTACACCTATAATAATACCGTCAACCATAACGAAAAGTACGGTGACGTAACCAACGTCTATTACTACGAGCTGACGGACGGGCGCAACAGCTCCACCCTGAGCGCTGACGAAGTGGCTGGAATGGTCTTCGGCTATGACGTGGTCAATTACGAGCTGATAACGGACGATCCCAACACCCTGAGCCTCCAGCACTTTGACGGCGACTATAACGACAGTTCCAGCTATGGGCGCAGCTTCTATTCCCAGAACCGGTCCACTACTTACGTAGATAGCGGGGCTTTTGGCAAGGCTGTGTCTCTGCCCAACGGGTCCGCCGCCGGCATTCAGATCCCGGGCCTGTCCGGTTACGACAGCCTGTCCTTTGATTTCCGAATCTACTATAACGATATTTCCAAGCTGGGGATCTATTTCGGGGATACGAATATTTTCCAGGAAGTGCCGACTTTGCGGAGGTGGGTTGGCAGGGATGTTTATAGTGATAATGATAAGGCTTTGACCGCAAATTGTGTTCGTTCTGATGGATATGGCGGTTCCGCTTCTGTAAACATTTTTGTAAACCGTTCTTTTTCGCTTGAAAAAGGACAATATTACGCTTATTCGGATCTTCGGTCAAATATGTATGTCGGTGGCGTTATTGTTTCTAATTCACTTAACCCTCTTTCCAATTCGGTATCTTCCGCGATGGCAATACCAAGTTCGTGTTTCTCTTCGGGTTATGTAGAGGATAATTCTGCTAAGAGATATGGTTGGATGGATTCTAGCAATAAGCCTGCGCTATATTCTTCTTCATTAACTGCGGACTGTTTAGCGACTTCTGTGTCTTATAACAACAGTGCTTCTTATACATGCGAATTTACTATTGCTCGTCACTATTTAGACAAAGAATACCGCTGGTCCCCCTCTCAATATGTAACAGCCAATTTCGCCTACGACAGCTACAAAAACCAATGGGTATCCATGCGGATCACGATCTCCGGCGGCAAGCTCTACTACTTTGTCAACGGCGACCTGGTGGGCTCCGGCAGCTTCACCAAGCCAACTGCTGACAAGTTTTACATAAAGTCTTCCGGCACGGTCTATCTGGATGAGCTGCGTGTGACCACCGGCAGCCTGTCCTCTACCAGTCCTTATAACCCTTCCAACGCGCCCTACGACACCAACAAGGTCCTGGCCCTGCCGAATGAGCTTACAGCCAATACCATTTACGTTCAGCATACCACCCCTGTTGCTAATCACCGGATAGGCGGCGTCCGCCCCTCCAATCCGGAGACTGGCTATTTTTATATCCCTCTCCACGAGGACAATACCGGAGGCCAGCCCCAGCTCTATGACGGCAGCAACTGGGTGAACGTCACCGCCATGGTCTATGACGGCAAGGCCCTCAAGGATGCCAAGGGCTTCAAGTTTTCGCCGGTCGGTTCCTCCCCGGACGTGGATGTGGACGCGAAGCCGGAGCGGCCCACCAAGCCGGTCGATCCGGAGAAGTGTACCCATGAATGGGAGGAGACGGACCGCACCGAGCCGACCTGCATCCTCGCCGGTTCTGTGGAGTATACCTGCTCCAACTGTGAGAAAACCAAGACGGAGGATCTTCCCAAGCTGGGCCATACCTGGGAAGTAAAGCAGACCGTCCAGACCGCCTATGACGAGGAAGGAAACATCCTTACTCAAGGTTTCACCATTTACCGCTGCCCCGCCTGCGGCGAGGAGTACAAGGACACTGATGGCAGCGGCCCGCCCGGCTCCGGAGGAGGGGGAAGCGGCGGTGATGCTGGCGATGATATTTTGGAGCAGTTTCCTTCATTTGTCAGTATGGTCCTGTCTATGTTCCAGCAGCTGCCTAAGCTGTTTGAGGGATTCACGGCGTTCCTGTCGGAAGTTTTTGCCTATATCCCGGAGGATGTGCTTCTGATGCTGACCTTTGGCGTTTCTGTTGTGGTTCTGGTAGGAATTATAAAGGCGGTGAGAGGATGATTTCAGATTTAGCCGAGCTTTTCAGCGCGGTCCTGGAGGCATTTCAGATTGAATTTACGATTTATGGCTTCACGTTCTCCTTGTGGCAGGTGTTTTGCTTCGATATTGTGGCTGGGCTTGTGGCGTGGGGCATAGGGAAGGTGTTTTTTAATGACTGATGCAGAGCTTCGTGAGAAATATGTTGAGGAATGCGGCATTCCGGAGCCGCAGGAGGAAGATTATGAGAGCGTTGAGGCGTACTGGGCCGCGCGTAATGTCTGGCTGAACGGCTTCGCCGGCTGGTGTGACCGGAGGCTGAAGGAAGAGGCGGCGGCGCGGATCGCGGAGGAGGAAGCCGCCCGACAGGCTGCGGAAGAGGAAGCGGCCCGGCAGGCGGAAGAAGAGGAGCCGTTGGACCAGCAGGGGAGGGAAGAGGAGGAGTCCCAGGCCGTCCAGGAGCCGGACCGCTATCCCGTGGGCAGTTATGTGGATGAATTTCCCACGGACGGAAAGGTGTATGATCCCGGCTCGGTTGGCAGCTATGTGGATGCTGCCGGAAATCTTTGGTCTGCATCCGGGGAGCTGATGTCTCCCGGCACCACTCCAGCCATGGAGCCGGAGGAGGCGGTCATGGAAGCGGCAGGGGATGTGGTGACCGGTGAGCCCGCCATAGATACCGCGCTCCTGCTCCTCGATCTGTATAACGCCATAACCGGGGAGGACGGCATGACCGGCGATATTGATGGCATTCAAGAGGTTATGGACCATCCCCTCATGACTACCTCCTTCCGGGATTATACCGTTACCGAGGGCCTGCTGCTGCTTTTGCTGCTGAGCGCGTTCATAGCGGCCTGCGCCAGGATATTGAAAGGAGGATTCTCATGGCTGAGGTAGTTTCCGAGTTTTTCACAGTGGTCTGGGCGGATATGATCCCGCCGGACAACCTGTCCGAGCTGATTCCGTACCTGCTGTCCGTTTTCGTGAGTGTGGCTATGGTGTCCGGCGTATTCCGGGTAATAGGCCGCCTGGCCGAGGCCGTTATGGATTTCAGGAGGTTCTGATGTCGGCTGTTATTCTGATTGCGCTGGGCTTCGCCCTGGTGATGTTCCCAACGCTGCGCTGTGCGCTGTTCCACCCGGTGTCTCTGATCCGCTTCGGCACGTTGGATTTGCTGAACCATTTCCGACACCGCGAGTATGACCGCTGCGGCTCCGGGGAGCTGGTGGCCTATACCGGCCTTTTCGGCAAGGGCAAAACCCTGTCGGCAGTCCATAAGGTGGTAGGCAGCTACAAACAGTTCAACGGCAAAAAGGTCTGGTGTCCCCGGCGTAAGAAGCTTGTGACGCAGCGCGTCAAGGTGATCTCCAACGTGGCGTTGTCCATCCCTTATGAGGACTTCGTCAGTCTGGAGCAGATCGTCCTCGCTGCTGAACGGAACCGGGAGTATGACGATGAGCATGGCACGCTGACCGTCACCCTGGTTCTGGGGGACGAGTTCTCCGTCCAGATGAACAGCCGGAATTTCAAGACCAATATTGATCCGCTGTTCCTCAATACCATCCTGACCTGCCGCCATTATTACATATCCCTCTATTATACTGCCCAGCGGTTCGGACATGTGGACGCGCTGCTCCGGCAGGTGACCAGCTATGTGGTGGAGTGCGACAAGCTCTGGCGGTTCCAGCGGCTGTATCTGTATGATGCCTGGGATCTGGAGAACGCCGCCAACAGCCAGCTTGTTTCTCCCAGGGGGCGCAGCTGCTGGTTCGTCCGGAACAGCGATTATGCCGCCTATGATACCCTGGCCTGTGTCGGCAATCTGAAGAAGGCCATGAAGGCGGGGGACATGATGAGCGAGGAGGAAATTCTGAAGCTCCAGCAGAATACCCAGCAGCCCAACATGGACGGCGTGTCCAAGCCGTCCCGCCGCTGGCTGAAGCTCCGGCGGCAGAAGAAGTAATTCGGATTGTTGATTTGTGGAAAGGAGAATCCCAATATGTATGACGAATCTTTGCGGCATGAGCCGTTGGAGCTGGCCGATCCCATGGCTGATATGATGTCCGAGCTGGATCTGTTTTATGACTGCCTCCTTGATCCGGACAAGCCTTTCGTTTCGGAACCAACGGAGGAGGAGCTGGAGCGGATCTCGGAGGGCGCGGACCGCTGGCTCATGGGTGCGGCAGGCATTTTGTAATGCAATTCCCGCCGGCAACGGCGTGGATCCGCGCTGCTGCAGGCAGAGGGTGTAATACACGGGGAAAGTTGCGGCTTTCCCCAACCCCCCCGGGCTAACAGGGGGGTACTACCTACATGATAGGGGTAGAAAAGTTATGAAAAGCGCGATCTCTGAAAACGTGATCCTGTTCGATTGGTTGACAGTAAGCTGCAAAGAAGAAGATCCTTGGTACTGGGTCACTATCCTTCATATGGAAGATTTTGCATGGTCCGCCATGGAGAAGGGGCGGCATGGTTACAGGAACGGCATCTATTTCGGAAGCATTTCTATTTTGTATGACGGCAATCCTGATATGGGGATCTGCCTGGATATGTCCGGCCAGGGCTGCCGGACCTTCGAGGAATACGGCAGCGGAGACTTTATCGGTCTTTTCCGGATGATCTTCCAGGATGACCGCTTCCATATCACCCGTCTGGATGTGGCTTTTGACGACCATACCGGGATACTGGATATTCGGCAGATATTCCGTGATTCGGACGAGCAGAAGCAGGATGAAGGGCAACATTTTGTCAGTCGTTTTCGTGTTTGGGACATTCATAAAAAATTTAAAAATGGCCGTCCGGGCGCTTCGGTAGTCCATGGAAGCGATACGAGTGATATTTTGATCCGGATCTACGACAAGGCGGCAGAGCGCGGCCTGCCAGAAGAGCAGCACTGGGTCCGGGTGGAGCTCCAGCTCCGGAGGGACCGTGCTTCCCAGTTTGCTTTTGCCGCTGTCTTGGAACCTGTTGGGACCCTGTTTCGCGGGGTCCTGGTTAACTATGTCCGCTATGTGGAGGATCCCGGCGCCGACAGCAACCGCTGGCGGTGGCCCATGAAAGCCTATTGGGAGGAGCTGATTGACCAAGTCGGCCGTATTTCGCTCTTCGTGAAGCCGGGAGTCGAGTACAATATCCGGCAGCTGGATCATTATGTTTTTGACCAGGCGGCGAATGCTATTGGGGCTTCCATTGACATCTACGGCGCGCCGTTTTTCATGGAGCAGATACAGAAGAGGCGGTCTGACAATCCCAAATACAAAAGGTTGGTGGAACAGTATGGAAAAGATAAGCAAAAGATGCAGGCGGCGTTTCGAACCAAGAAAATGTCGCCGGGAACGGCTGGCCCGGAAAGCGGAGCAGGGGGACGCGAGGAGGGCTCTGGCCCGGCTGGACAGGAAGGATGGAAGGGATGAAAAGTAACCAGAAGTGCGTGAGGCTCTCGGACCGGGTGCTGAAGTACATAGACGGATACCGGGGCGGGAACTTTTCCCAGAAGCTGGAGAATTACGTCCTGGACGTGGAGGAACGGCGGGAGCAGCTGACTCTGGACTGGGAGCGGCTGAATGCCATGACCCATGCCCAGCGGCAGGAGCTGGAGAAGATCCGCAGCGAGA
>OFGG01001576.1_pt1 | contig 14473 bp, 10 predicted proteins | sample 1521701 | NCBI WGS metagenome assembly OFGG01 (sample SAMEA3504081, study PRJEB24116) | mouse gut metagenome | biome: mouse gut; feature: mouse-associated habitat; material: faeces | place: Denmark | collected 2011
CGGAGAGAAAGCCCTGATCGCCCATGATGCTTACCAGCCGAATCTGATCCTCTTAGACCTGATGCTTCCGGGAATCGACGGCTATCAGGTATGCCGGGAGATCCGTACCAGATCCAATGTACCGATCATCATGCTGTCAGCCAAAGGAGAAGTATTCGACAAAGTCCTTGGGCTTGAACTTGGCGCCGACGACTACATCATGAAGCCATTCGACTCCAAAGAACTGGTCGCGCGGGTAAAGGCTGTCCTGCGCCGTTATCAGGCTGTTCCGAAAACCGAGGCGCCCAAAGAAACCAAAGGAAAATGTGTAGAATACCCAGGCATCACCATCAACCTGACAAACTATACCGTACTGGTAGACGACATAAGGGTTGATATGCCTCCAAAGGAGCTGGAGCTGCTTTATTTCCTGGCCTCCTCTCCGAACCAGGTATTTACCCGGGAACAACTTTTAGACCAGATCTGGGGATATGAATATATCGGCGACACACGTACCGTAGACGTACATATCAAGCGTCTCCGCGAGAAGATCAAGGATCATAGCATATGGGGGCTTGCCACGGTCTGGGGCATCGGCTACAAATTCGAGGTAAAATAAAATCATGCGCAGTACACTATACCTGAAATTTGTCATAGTATATATTTTATTCGGCTTCCTCTGCATCTTTTCCGTAGCCACGCTGACTTTTAATTTGACGTCGGCTCCCCTTGTGGAAGAAACAGCCTTCTCCCTGTATCAAGAGGTTAATCTTATAGCCAGCAACTACCTGCCCCCTTATTTTGCCGAAGAGCTGGAGAAAAGAGACGTCTATCTGCAACTATCCGGTATGGAGCTCCAGTTGGAAGCATCCATATGGTTTGTAGACAAGGATGGTAAGATGATCTCCTCCGCAGTGTCCGATGATTATCCTAACGCGCCTTTTTACATCCAGGATTTCGACCCTGTCGAGATCAGCGGACGGCAATATCAGATCGGACGTTATCATGAATATTTTGATGAAGACGTAATTACTGTAATGGCGCCGGTTGTATACGGATATACGCCCCGAGGCTATCTGATTATTCACAAATATCTGGACGACTTGCAGGATGCTCAGCATATTCTGCTTAGAGCCGCATCCATTACAGTGTTTCTGATCTACATCCTTTCCTTCGTGATACTGCTGGCTTTCCATTATTTCGTATACCGACCGCTGCATAATATCACGGAGGCCGCCGCTCAGTATGCTTCCGGTAATCTGGAATACGAAATACCCGTATATACAGAAGACGAGATGGGGTATCTGTCCGCGTCGCTGAACTACATGTCTTCCCATCTGCGGGATGTGAAAGATTACCAGAAAAAATTCGTAGCAAACGTATCTCATGATTTCCGCTCGCCGTTAACTTCCATCAAGGGTTACGTGGAAGCCATAGCAGACGGAACGATTCCGCCTGAATCATACGAAAAGTATCTGAAGATCATATTATTTGAAACGGAGAGACTGACAGACCTGACGCAGGATCTTCTGACTCTGAATGAGTTTGACTCCGAGAATCTGATTCTTAATAAAGAAATATTCGACATCCACGAGATGATCAAGCATGTCGCCGCCTCCTTTGAGGGCACCTGCAAACAGAAGAAGATCTCCATTGACGTCCTGTTTGCCTCAAAACATCTGAATGTCAACGCAGACAAACGTAAGATCCAGCAAGCTCTCTATAACCTGTTGGACAACGCCATCAAATTCAGCGATCCGGATTCTGTGATCACCGTAGAGACAACAGAGCGGGGCGATAAAGTCTATACGTCCGTAAAGGATGAAGGTATCGGTATTCCCCGTAACTCGCTGAACCGGATATGGGAGCGTTTCTACAAGTCTGATCTCTCCCGCGGCAAAGATAAGAAAGGGACGGGTCTTGGGCTTGCCATCGTCAAAGAGGCCATCCAGGCCCACGGGGAGAATGTCAACGTCGTCAGCACAGAGGGCGTAGGAACCGAGTTCATCTTTTCATTGCCGAAAGGATAATAGCGCGAATATATCATTTTCTAGTTACATGAACATTCTACACAGTCCGGAAATTCTTTATACAAGCCGTTCAAAAAGCAGCGCGACGGCATCGCTGACCGAAGATAACGCAGTAGAAAGGATTTCCGGCATGATGTTCTGGTTCTTTAGCCTACAATCACAGTCGGATATCCTGCCTGTTTTAGCTGTCTTTCCATCTCAACGGCATCGTCCATATCATCGAATCCCCCAACTTGAACACGCAGATACGGTCCCGAATCGTCTATAAATGCCGGATACCCTTCTTCCAACAGCTCATTCAACAGTCTTTCCGCATATCTTCGGTTGCGGTACGCCCCTACCTGCACACGGTACTGATTGTCCTTGATAACTCCCGCCGAATCTAACGTATCCAATACGCCTGACGCAATTGCCTGTGCGATATCCTGGAAATTATCATCAAATAACTGATTGTCAATATCTGAATTTATAAACCCTGCCTCCACCAGAAGCGCGGGCATCTTCGTTCTTTTAAGTACAACCAGGTTCGGCCTTGCCTTTACTCCCAGGTTCACGAAACCGACCGCCTCTAACTGATCATTGATATCCTGTGCCATCTGATATTTCAATCCGGACAGATCATATACAAGCGTTTCCACTCCGGATACCTCATTGTCCGTCGGATATGAATTTCTATGGATTGAAATAAAAAAGTCAACCCCTGCATTGTTCGCCTCCATTGCTTTCTCGTAAGGTGTCTGATATACGTCCGTCGTCCTCGTATATAGTACGTCAATCCCATTATTCTGAAGAATTTCTCCCACCGCAAGAGTTAGTCTAAGGTTATCGTCTTTCTCCTGCCGTCCGTTATATACGGCGCCCGGATCCCGTTCACCGCCGTGGCCGGCATCCAACATGATTGAATAAGGCATAAATTGCCTCCTGATACTTTTTTCATTACTATATGCCAAAAGGCAGGGTTCTGTGAATCCTGCCTTTCTAAATTTTCAATATAACCCGGCTTAATTACCTTACTGCATTGGCAAACCCGCGACATTTGGTTAAGTAAGTAAATTTGTACTAGTGTAGTGTGATGACACATAGGTTAAGTAAATAAACTTGTACTAGTGCACTAACACATAATTTCCGTCAGTTTTTCGATAATTTTATCAGCCGCTTCCATATCCTGTTCTCCTGAAGACGGATTTTTATACCCGTAACAATAGATACCCGCGTTCTTCGCCGCCTGCATACCTGTATGGGTATCTTCCACCGCCGCCGCGTTCCCGGCTCTGACCCCCGCCATCTCAAGTACTCTCTGATACACATCCGGCGCAGGCTTTTTCACCGGCACCTCGTCGCCTGATACGGTATAATCAAAGAACTTCTCTATCCTAAGAAGCCGGAGAGTATCGTCTACCAGAACACGGGTGGAGGACGAAGCCAGCCCGATCCTGATCTCATGCGCCTTTGCCCAGTGGAGTAATTCCTCAAGTCCCTCCGACGGCGATATCTGATTCTCCTCTATCTGCTGTGCTACCAACCTGTATTGCTCTTTCTCCAGGGCATACGGCTCCCCTTCGATACCGCATTTTTTGATCACTTCTCTCCAGAAGCCACTGGAAGAATTACCCACCGGATCCGGAAATGTTTCGTCCGGCACGATTCCGAATCTTCGGAATATCATCTGTCTTGCATTCTCATGCAGCGGTTCGCTGTCCAGAATTACCCCGTCCATGTCAAATATCAGAAGTTTTAAATCCTCTTTACCCATCACTGCCTCCTACTACGCTCCGCGCCGTTGTCTCGTCCGTGATCAGCGTATTGATACACCCCGAACGAAGCGCCGCCCGTATCGCTTCTACCTTCTTTTCCCCCGTCGCAACAAGCACCGTATTATCAATCTTCTTCAAACACTCCATATCTGCGTTCAACAACCGTTCTGTCAGGGGGCAATTATCATAACTCCCGTCTCCCCTTATCGGATTCATCGCAAGATCAGCAACAAATCCCTGTTCCCTTAACACCCGGATGTCCTCCTTTGTAATATGGCCGCGAATGCACATTGTAGACTTCTCCGTCAACTCCCCTACTCCAAGGACTGCAATATCACATTCCTGCATCATTTCATAAGAAGCTTTGATGCTCTTCTCCTGTAATAACCAGCGCTTCGTCTCCGCATGTTCTACAACTACAGGCGCGTAAAGCATGTAACTGGGACAGTCTAATCTATTCGCAATCCCTCTGGCAATCTCGTCGCACTTCTCTACCGGTCTTTCAATATTCTGGGCTCCCATCAGCTGGATCACACGGCAGGAACCGCGGCGCTTATACGACATCTGATCCGCCACCTCCGCCAGCGTCCTTCCCCATGATACCCCGATGACATGACCTTGCTGTATCGTCTCGTCCAGATACTGGGCGGCCACATTCGCGACTTTATAGATCACCGTACTCTGCTCTCCGTAATCCTTTGCTACAATGGCCTCCCGCAGATGAAACTCTTCTTCCATACGGTTCTCAAGCTCTATATTATCTCTTTCATACCCATGAATATTCAATGTCACAATCCCCATATCCGGCAGCGAATTGATAATATGGTTAACTTTTTGCCGCGTGTAGGATAATCTCTTTGCAATCTCATCCTGAGTCATCCCTAAAGTATGGTACCAATAAGCTATTTTTACATACAAATTCCGGTTCATACGTCCCTCCGTCAACACTCCTTAATCTTGCACTATGTCAAACTATGTCAATAAGAAAAATTACACAAACAGAGTATTACATTTGTATATGCAAATTACATTCGCAAAAAGTATACCACTTTCTCCTTATTTGTCAAGTTATAAAGCCCTATTCCCGCATTTTCTTAAAATAGTCGATCAATATTTCCTTAATATAATAATACCTCCTGGCATAAGAGTTATCGATCCTGATCAGTTCCAGATTATGCGCCCTGCAGATCTCCTGCTTCCTCCTGTCACGCTCTTTCACCACCGCGTCTTCCACATGTTCCTTGCCGTCCAGCTCAATCGCAAGAATCGGAAGCTCCCCGCTCCCCTCCTTCTGATACACTACAAAATCAAACCTGCCGCTATAGAAAAGATCACTGTAATTCGTATTCTCCCGAAACACATGGGCGATTCCCACCTCTTTATGGACAACGCAGCTCATATTATAATACAGGACATTCTCCAGCGCATGATTCAGGCTTGTAAGAAACGCTTCCTCCGTCTCCGTACTGTACGGCTTGACTCCAAGCGCCCGGGACGCCGCCGTTTTCTCGGTTACCTGCGACCTCCCCTTCGTCTTTACATATTCCACCAGCTCGTAGATATCGTCATCCGGATCATTTCCATGCAGGCGATTCAGATCCTCGCTGCTCGATATGACGATCAACTTCTCCCTGGCCCGCGAGGTCGCGACATTAATCAGCTCCTTGTTATTCTTAAGCCACTGGTATGTCGACATCTGCGTCCGATCCGTTACCGCCAGTGAAAATAATATGACGTCCTTCTGATCACCCTGGAATGCATGTACCGTCCCGCAGGTAACGTCCGTAATGTTATGCGACTTAAGCTGTTCTTCTAATAATCTCTTCTGATTGGCAAAAGGCGTGATGATCCCGATCTTCTTATCCCCGTTCATCCTGACATACTCTATAATCTTCTCCGCCTCCGCAGGCGCCGTATTCTTCTGAGCCCCGATATTCCCCTTCACATCTACATACAACAGCGGTTCCTTTTCTTTACTCTGAGTCTCCACCTTAAGTTTCCCGTTATAATACTTCTTATTGTTAAAATCGATGATCCTCGGATCGCATCGGTAGTGATGACTCAGCAAGATCTCCTCGCTGACCGGATCGTTGGCCAGGTACGTCTTATAGATAGAATTCCTGCAATAATCGTATTCCTCCGGCACCTGATATTTTCTGCGCAGGCTTAAGTTGATCTTCTCGTCCAGTACAATCACCGGATTAAGCTGCTGCGGGTCCCCCACAAGCATCAGGCTCTTCCCCCGGATAACCGGAACCAGAGAAACCGCGTTATTGCTCTGGCTCGCCTCGTCCATGATAACCATGTCAAAATAAACCTCCGGCTTCCCAAGCTTCGCCGCAGAGATACATGTCGTCGCGATCAGCGGGAATATTCTCAGCAATTTCTTCAGATTAGCCCCGTCCGACAGATACTTTCCAAATTCCGTCGCGCGTTTCTCTTCATCTCTTATATCAAGGATCAGCCGCAGTTTCTCGTTCTTCGGCTCTCCCAGACGCTTTATCATCTTCGCGGAAGTGTAATACAGATACTTCCTGAATTCATTCTCATTCCGGTCAAGCAGGCTCCTCGCTTCGCGGTCTGAGATCTCCCCGATTCCCCTTAACCGGTCTTCGATCTGACGCTTCTGACGCCCCTGCAGGTCAACCTGAAATGTAAGCTGGTTGTTGGAAGACAGGAGACATTCCAACGCCTCCTTCTGCTCGTTAAGGCTCAGCACTTCCTCATAATTCTTAAGCAATTCGGATAATCTCTTTGTCCGCGCAATCTTCTCGTCCCGGTTCTTATCAAGAGTCGAATTATAGATAGGGATTCCCTTCACTTCATCATACAACGCTTTCATGTTTCGCAGCGATTTCTTCACTTCATCCCGATTCCCAAGACGCAGCATCGGAAACGGAATCACACGGTTCTGATAAGTAAGATTCTTAAGTTCCTCACAGACGCCGTCGATAGGATGATTATTATAAGACGAAAATAAGACTGTCCTCTCGTTAAAAAAGGCAGTCACAATCGTATTGATAATGGTACTCGTCTTTCCTGTTCCCGGCGGCCCCTGCACATATGCGAGGGGATACTTCATCCCCTCATATATTGCCAGAAGCTGGTCCATATTAATCCTGTGGTCCAGAAGAGCGATAGGGTAATTCTTCTTACGCACCGGACGGCTCACCATCTCCCCGAAGAATGCCCTGACCGGATATGTCGTCTCTTCCTGCTGATACATCCTGGTAACCGCTTCATATTCCTTCCGAAGGTCTACGAGCACATCTCTTCCCAGGGCTATCACATAAGGCAGGTCGTCCACCTTATATGCCCCTCTGTTTCCTAGGATAATCTTATCTTTGATTAATTCCAGATGCCCCTCTACATCATCAAGCAGTGCATAATCATCCGCATCCAGAAATTTTCTGACACTCTGCTTCACCCCTCCAATAGTATATTCCGTACATATGCTTATATCGTCCGCTTCCCTAAGTACGCGTCTTCTGACATCAAGCCAGAGTTTCCTATATGCCAGAACGTATAAACCCTTCGGCGTATGGATACTCAAGACATTCATGCAGATATCCTTCATCTTCAGCCCACTGCCCGGAGAAGAACTCCCTCGCTGGAAATCCTTCACAATCTCCCTGAACTGTTCCTCCGTCAGGGCATACTCTCCGTGCTGGAAACGGTCCCCGTCCAGTTTCCTTATCAGCGCATATTCGCACTGATAAGGAACCACGTCTGCTTTATTGCACTCTTCCAGATAGTTCAGAATCTTCAGATTCACTACATTCGTAAATATACTCTGGTATTTATAGGGATGCAGCTTCAGATCTTCGATCAGTTTTTCATTGGTCTGACAGTATGAACCTTCTATTATCCTTGCTTCCGTGATACTGTCCAGATATATGGTCAGATTCATCACTGTCAGCAGATCCAGATGAAGCCCTTCTACCGCTAAAGTCCGCCGGTGTACATTGATCTCCCTGATCCCGATCCAGTATCTGGTCTGCTCGCCGTTCTGATTGTTATACTCTATACTCAGCCATTTCCCCTCGTGAACCGCCCGGAAAATGTCCCTGCAAATACTCGTATGCAACACTTTCGTCCTCGCTTACACACTTCGTTATTCTGTAATCTTCATTCTACACGAATATAGAGAAATTAGCCATACTTTTGATGAATGAATCCGCGATTCCGCGATTAATTCGCTTGTCTCTTCTTCTGGTAGCAGTCAAAACCAACCGCGAGTACCAGTACGATACCCAATACAATATTCTGGATCCAACTGTTCAGATTGATCAATACCATTCCGTTATTCAGCGCGCTGATGATAAACGTACCGGCTATAACTCCGGACATCCTTCCTGAACCGCCGGCTACAGACACTCCGCCTAATACGACACAGGTGATAACCTTGAACTCATATCCAAGTCCTGCATTTCCCATACCGGAGTTAACGCGTGATAACAACACCAGTCCCGCCAGACCTGCGAAGAATCCGGACAGCGCGAACACCAGATACTTTACTCTTCCCGTACGGATACCTGAGAGCCTTGCCGCCTCGATATTACCGCCTACAGCATAAAAATAACGTCCGAAATATGTCTTATTTAAGATAAACGCCCCAAGCGCGAAGCAAAGAATCATGATAATGACCGGAACCGGCACAGGACCGATCTTGCCCTGTCCAAATACCTTAAACGCCTCTGTAAATCCGTTGATGGGCAGACCGCCGCAGATGATATATGTAAGTCCCAAAAATGATGTCTGTGTGGCAAATGTGGCAATCAATGCCGGAATGCCGATGGTAGATACCATAAAACCGTTCAGCAAGCCGATCAGCGTAGACGCCGTCAGCGTAATGATGATCGCCGCCGCCATAGGCACGCCTATATTGACCATCAGATAAGAACACAATACGTTCACGAATGTGATAATCGACCCTGTCGACAGGTCGATATCCCCCAGCAGGATAACGAATGTCATACCTACGGACGCAATCCCCCATACGGCGACCTGACGAAGCATGATCAATAAATTGGTCGCTGTGATGAATCTTGGATTCGCAATCGTAAATCCGATGCAAAGCACGATAAATACTACCCATATTCCCTGGCTCCTGATTATATTTCCTATTTTATTCTCCTTCATTGGTCACCCTCCTATTCTTTGGACGCTGCTGATGCAAACGTCATGATCGTCTCCTGGCTGAACTCTTCCTTTTGAAGCTCGCCGGTCATATTTCCCTCAGCCAACACAAGAATTCTGTCTGACATACCCATCAGCTCCTCCATCTCGGAAGAGATCATCAAGACAGACTTTCCTTCCTTTTCCACCAGATCGTTCATCAACTTATATATCTCGTATTTCGCGCCGATGTCGATCCCCCTGGTAGGTTCGTCAAAGATGATCAGCTCTGAGTCCGCCGCCATCCATCTGCCGAGGATAACTTTTTGCTGGTTACCGCCGCTTAAGTTCTTGATAAGCTGATTCAGGTTCGGCGTCTTGATCACCATGTTCTTACGATATTTTTCCGCAGTTTCCTGCTCATTCTTCTCATCTATCACGCTCAAGTGAGAATTTCTCTCATAGATCGGCATATTGATATTATTTTTTATCGATACCCCAAGCATGGCGCCATGGCGTTTCCTGTCCTCCGGCACCAAAGCAATTCCCAGATCGATCGCTTCCCGCGGACTCTTTGGGTCGATCTCTTTGCCCTTATAGATCATCTGCCCGGACTTCTTCGGCACTGACCCGAAGATCATCTCCGCCAGCTCCGTACGCCCTGCTCCCACCAGGCCCCCAAGTCCCAGGATTTCTCCCTTATAAAGCTTCAGGCTGATATTCTTATCGCCATTTCCGGTCACGTCTTTGAGTTCGAGAATAATTTCATTCTTATCAATACAGTCTCCTCTCGGCGGATAAGTCTCTGTCAGCTCACGTCCCACCATGAGCTGAATTAATTCTTCAACCTGACTCTCTTTCGTAATCAAGGTCTTCACATATTCGCCGTCGCGGATAACCACAATGCGGTCCGACAATCGGTATATCTCTTCCAGCCTGTGGGAAATATAGATAATAGAAACTCCCTTCTTCCGCAACAACTCCACCACTTCGAACATGCTCTCTACCTCTGCGCTGGTCAGAGGCGCGGACGGTTCATCCATGATCAGTATCTTTGCATTCTGCTGGATCGCCTTGGCGATCTCCACCATCTGCTGATAACCCACCGTTAAATCCTTCATCATCGCCTTAGGGTCAATCTTAATATGTAATTGATCGAAAGCTTTCGCCGCCGCTTCCTCCATCGCTTTCTTGTCTACGATGATGCCTTTTCGAATCGGGCGTCCAAGAAACAGATTCTCTGCCGCCGACAACTCCTTTACATTATTAAATTCCTGATAAATAATCGCAATTCCGTTCTCCGCCGCAAGTTGGGGCGTCATACTGGAAAATTCTTTTCCGTCTACGATGATCTTGCCGGAAGTCGGGATTACTGCTCCCGAACAACATTTGATCAACGTAGATTTACCGGCGCCATTTTCTCCGATCAGCGCGAGGATCTCTCCCGGCCTCAATTCCAACGTAACATCCTTCAGCGCAACGACGCCCGGGTATTCTTTTCTTATATGCTGTAACTGTAATATATACTCTTCACTCATAACCTACATTCCTTTCTGGATCTCTTCGACGTTCTCCAGTGTAATCGGCGCAATCTCACGATATACGTTCCTGTCTGACGAGAAATCTTCACCGGACAGAATCCTTGCAAACATTTCCGCACAGGCTTTCGCCGTGTCTTCATTGGAACCTTCAAAACCTACGATTGCCCTGACCGCCTCGTTTCCTGCCTCCAGAGAATCCAACTGCTGCTGCGTTACATCCGTCGTAATCACACCGTAATTGTCCGGGATATTCCCTTTGCCGAACTCTGCAAGGAGCGCTTCATTAGATCCGATCATGGCTCCCGCGCAGACCCCTACGAATACATTGGCGTCCGGGTGAGCGGACATAACCGTCTCCACATTCGTCTGGGCTTCCGGCGCTTCCAGCCCGTCTACCTCGGCGATAATCTCATAATTATCCTCACAGCTTTCTTCAAGCCCTTCCTTGATTCCGTCGGCCCTCTCTAACAGAACCTTCGTAGACGGATACCCGATTACCGTTACCTGTGCTTTCTCATCCTCCGTGTAATGCCCGTTGATGAATTCCGCCGCCGTCTTCCCGATCTCTCTTCCAAGATCCGTGTTGTCAAGAACCCAGTTGGCCGTCGTATTCTCCATCGGATCATCCCAGCACATTACCTTGATATCCGCTTCCATCGCTTCGCCGCAGATTCCTTCCAGAGACTCTGCATCCGCCGGATGAACCATGATCAGATCGCATCCTGAGATGATGAAGTTCTCAACCTGCCCTACCTGTGTCCCGGCATTGTTCTCACAGCCAACGATCGTATAATCCCAGCCCCTTGCCTCCATCTGCTCCTCAAGCTTTCCCATAACTCCCGCCCAGTAAGCATTGGACAGCGACTGGATTGAGATGCCTACCTTGACGGTACCATCGTCGCGCGTATCCGCGCATCCTGCCAGCATGAGACCAATCACCGACAAGATAAGAAGTGCTGCCAGAATCCTTTTCTTCATACCTCTTCCTCCTCTTTTTGATATAATATATTTTATATAGCATCGCTATGAGCTATTTTATATACTTTATTAAATCTTTTATTTAAGTCTTTTTTAAATTGGTTAAATAATATCACATTTATCTTCATTTTTCAACTACTTTTTACATATTTTAGAAATTTTTTGCAGACTTACAATTACTATACATGAGCCGTACTCCCGCTGCGCGTCATATAACCTGAATTTGGCGCAGATATCGCGGAAAGCCGGAGAGACAAAGGACAAAAAGAAGATCAGGCCGGACAGATATGTCTTCTCAGAATCATATCTGTCCGGCCTGATCTTTAGACCGAGAATAATCTTCATACATGCCCAAATGCGGCGTCTATTTCAAAAGAGCCTCCATACACATCGCTGCTCCGCAGGCGGCTTCTTCCTGATACTCTGGAATCTCCGCCTTAAGCCCGAATATTTCTTCCGCCAGCTTCTGCATCAGAGGATTCTGCCGAAACCCGTTACCCGAACCGACCAGCCGGCCTGCTCTCCTCCCGGTCATTTCGCACATCTTCACATATTGTTGGTGTAATTCCTCAAGGATTCCTCTGATGACACCTACCGTCAAAGCGCCCGGATGGAAATTCTCCCCACAGATCCCTTCGATCCTTCCTCTTTCCTGCGGATTATCCCTGGTTCCCGAGAACGTAGTCGTCACTTTCCATGCGGCGTCCGCACCATACCGGCCGATAAACTCCTTCGCCTGCCGGTACATGGTATCATAAAAACTTGCCTCCGTACCCGACACTTCTCTGTAAAATTGTTCCAGCATCGCATAAGCTCTTCCGCCGCACAACGGCGAACCTACTAAAAGATATCTGTCTTCCGTATACGGACGGGACTCCAAAATCCCCTCGCAGGAACAATATGTCTCGGATATAAAAGATATCTGACTTCCGGTTCCTATGTTAATAAGCGCAATACCTCCCTGACTCTCCGCAGAAGCAGCCGGCTTCTTCAAAACGACAGATTCGTTACAGACAGAGCCGGCCGCCCCCATAAAACTTGCCTGGTTATCTCCCATAGCAGCCATGACAGGAACTCCTTTTTTCGTCTTCCCCACGATAAAATACCCTTTTCTTACTTCCGGCAGAAAAGATGTATCCACACCGGCATTCTCCAAAGCCTCATATAAAAATCTCTTCTTTTCCAGATCAAAACATCCAAAGCTCGCCGCCATGTCCGCACTGATCACCGGAGATTTATGACCGCACAGCTTCATCGCGATATAATCGCTGATCGTCGTCATCTTTCTGGCTTCCGCGGGTATCTTTCCTTTTCTCTGCAGATAATAATGTGTCGTTAATCCATATCCGGCCGCCGCCGCTCCCACACTCTCTTTCAGAATGTCCGCGCTGCTCTTTTCATCATACAGCGGCAAGTTCCCGCTGCCGTCCTGCCAGGTATACAGAGGACTCGCCGCGTTTCCTTCTTCATCCGTATAAAGCATTCCGTGCATCTGGCCGGTAAGCCCGATACCGTCCGGCATTCCATACATACGGATCAGAGCCTCCATCTTCTCCTTCGTAATCTGCCAGATCCCCTCCGGATCCTGTATCTTCTCTTCCGGATTCTCGCCCTTAAGAAATGATTGATGATTCACCGTCGTATGCGCCTTAAGTCCCCTGCCCGCCGTATCCATAAGTATGATACTGATCGTTGTCGTTCCGATATCTATCCCCATAATTAACATATCTTCTGTCTCCCTGTAACCAGCGGCAGAATCGCCCTGTCAGAAAATCAGGTCTTTACCCCGGGCTTATTTCGCTATCTTTACGACTGCCTTCACGATCTCTGCCTTCTCCCTTACGCTTCTGTCCATAGCCGTCTGGATATCGTCAAAATCAAAGATATGCGTTGCAATCCCTTTCAGGTCTACCTTCCCCTGCTCTACTGCTTCGATCGCCATCGGATAAATATGACGATAGCGGAACACCGTCTTGAACGTAAGCTCTTTATCAAGCGCCAGACTCATCATCATATTCATCATACCGGTCTTACCGTAACCTACCAGCACGATGGTCGATCCCTTACGGACAACCTGGATCGCCTGATTCGTCGTAATCTCTGTGCCCGCCGTCTCAATCGCCAGGTCAAAGCCCTCTCCCCTGGTCAGTTCCTTCGTCTTCTCCAACACATCTACTTCTTTTCCGTTGATCACGCCGTCTGCCCCAAGCTCCATCGCTTTCTCAAGACGCTTCTCCATTATATCTACCACATAGACTTTGGATACGCCGCAGGCTTTCAGCGCCATCATGGAGACAAGACCTATACAGCCCGCTCCAAAGACAACCGCCGTCTGTCCTGCTCTGGCTCCGCCCTGCATGGCTGCATGGAATCCGACAGCTAAAGGTTCAATCAAGGCCCCTTCCATGGTGCTCACATGATCTGGCAGTTTAAAACAAAGGTCTGCTTCATGGGCCACATACTCCTGGAATACTCCATCCACCGGAGGAGTCGCGAAGAAAACAACGTCCGGGCACAGATTATACTGGCCTTCCCGGCAGAACTTACATTTTCCGCAGGTCTTTCCGGGTTCTAACGCGACGCGGTCCCCCGCCTTCAAGTGCGTCACGTCCTTTCCGACCTCTACCACAACGCCACCCGGCTCATGACCAAGCACAAACGGCGGCTCTACCACATAATCTCCAATCCTGCCTGTCTCGTAATAATGCATATCACTTCCGCAGATCCCCACGTACTCAAGCTTCACCAGCACCTCGTTATCCTGCGGAACGGGGATTGGCCTCTCCGTATATCCCATCTCACCGATACCGTTCATTACCGCTACTTTCATTGTTCCTTCCATCTTTACCGCTCCTCCTTATAATTGATAATATATTCTAAAATACTGACAGACTCTCAGAAATCAGATTCCGGACAGTCTGCCCGGGATTACCCTTCTCTATGCCGCGGATCATATCCCACACTCTTTATATCCTTGATATATACTTCTCGATCTGATATAATGCCGCTCCGTACGCGGACGCTTCGTCGCGGCACCAACAAGCACTGACATATTCCCCGCTTCAGCCGAAGA
>OFGG01001579.1_pt1 | contig 14442 bp, 14 predicted proteins | sample 1521701 | NCBI WGS metagenome assembly OFGG01 (sample SAMEA3504081, study PRJEB24116) | mouse gut metagenome | biome: mouse gut; feature: mouse-associated habitat; material: faeces | place: Denmark | collected 2011
GGAACGGCAAAATTTTTTACACTTCTTTTACTTCTTTATCTCACATGAGCAAATGTCCAGGTACTGAAACGGGATGATGCATTGACAAAAAACATTACCTTGATTGATAAGAAGAATATCCACAATAATTATCTGTAGGTAATCAATCAGTATGTGGCAGGAAGGCCAGAGGGAGCAAAGCATGATAACCGGTATGATGTGACTATTTTGGTAAATGGCCTTCCTCTTGTACATATCGAACTAAAAAGAAGGGGCGTGCCTGTCAGGGAAGCGTTCAACCAGATTAACCGCTATCAGAGGGATAGTTTCTGGGCAGGCAGTGGCTTGTATGAATACATCCAGATTTTTGTGATTTCTAATGGAACGAATACAAAATATTATTCCAACAGTACACGGTTCCATTCAATCAAGGATGCAAATGCGTCCGGTGATAAAAAGGGTAAAACCAATAACAGCTTTGAGTATACTTGTTTTTGGTCTGACGCAAAAAATCGAATTATTCCGGATTTGGTTGATTTTACACGAACTTTTTTTGCAAGGCATACCATCCTGAATATTCTTGCGAAATATTGCATTTTTACTTCGGAGAATATGCTCATGGTGATGAGGCCGTACCAGATTACGGCAACGGAGCGGATTCTGAACCGGATTGAGATTGCAGACAACTATAAAAAATATGGAGATATTGCCGGCGGCGGTTACATCTGGCATACAACGGGTTCAGGGAAGACGCTGACTTCCTTTAAGGCGGCGAGGCTTGCCTCCCAGCTGCCGTATATAGACAAGGTGCTTTTTGTGGTTGACCGTAAGGATCTGGATTACCAGACCATGAAAGAGTATGACCGTTTTGAAAAAGGGGCAGCCAATAGCAACAGTTCCACTGCAATTTTGAAGAAGCAGCTGGAGGATGATAAGGCGCATATTATTATTACCACGATTCAGAAACTGTCAACTTTCATCAAAAAGAATAAGGAGCATCCGGTATACCATAAGCATGTAGTCATCATCTTTGATGAGTGCCACCGGAGCCAGTTTGGTGATATGCATGCCGCCATTGTAAACAGTTTTAAGAAGTACCATTTGTTCGGATTTACAGGGACGCCCATATTTCCCGGGAATACAGGTGCAGTCAGGACGCCTCATTTTTTTACAACGGATCAGACATTTGGGGACAGGCTGCATACCTATACGATTGTGAATGCAATCAATGACAAGAACGTGCTCCCCTTCCGTGTGGACTATATGACTACCATGAACGTGGATGACGATATTGACGATGAGCAGGTGTGGGATATTGCCCGTGAGAAGGCCATGATGGCGCCGGAACGTATCTCAAAGGTGACAAAATATATTCTGGAGAATTTTGACCGGAAGACATACCGGGGCGATAAGACTTATGTGTACAATGCATTGACGAATACCCGGGAGGTCGCATCTGCGAAACAGGGGGCAGTTAAGGAAATCAAACAGAAGCAGCGGCTCAGTGGGTTCAATTCTATTTTTGCTGTGGCCTCTGTACCTATGGCAAAGCTGTATTATGAAGAGTTCCAGAGGCAGATGAAAGAGGATCCCACAAAGAAATTACGGATTGCCGTCATATATAGCTATGGAGCGAACGAAGAGGAAACGGCAGGGCCGGACAATGGGCTGCTGGGCGAAGAGGATTCAGAGGATACTTCTGCGCTGGATGAGAGCAGCAGGGACTTTTTGGAGAAAGCAATCACAAAGGATTATAATGAGATGTTCCATACAAATTATGATACCTCCAGTGAGAAATTCCAGAATTATTATAAGGATGTATCCCTGCGCATGAAGAATAAGGAACTGGATCTGCTGATCGTGGTCAATATGTTCCTGACAGGTTTCGATGCAACTACTCTGAATACCCTGTGGGCAGATAAGAATTTGAAGATGCATGGTTTGATTCAGGCATTTTCCAGAACGAACCGTATCCTGAATTCTATCAAGACATTTGGGAATATTGTTTGTTTCCGTAATCTACAGAAGAGAGTGGATAGGGCGATTTCGCTTTTCGGGGATGAGGATGCCGGAGGAATCGTTTTGATGCGGAGCTTTAAGGATTATTACGACGGCTATGAGGGGGTGGACGGCAGATCATATCCCGGATATGTGGATATGGTGGAGGAACTTTGGAGTAAGTTTCCTCTGTCCGAACCGCAGATTATCGGGGAGCAGAACCAAAAGGATTTTATAGCTCAGTTTGGGGCAATCCTGCGTATGCGGAATATCCTGATTTCCTTTGATGAATTTGCAGAAAAGGAACTGATTGAGGAGCGCGACCTGCAAGATTACCTGGGAAGATATCAGGATCTGCGTGATGAGTGGAAACGAAGACGGGAGGAAGGCGAAGCCACGGATATTACGGATGATGTGGTGTTTGAAGTCGAGTTGATCAGGCAGATAGAGATCAACATTGATTATATCCTGATGTTGGTCAAGAAATATCATGATACTCATTGTGAGGATAAAGAAGTTCTGGTCACGATTCGGAAAGCGATTGATGCGAGCCCGGAACTTCGCAGTAAGAAACGACTGATTGAGACATTTATTGCAGGTGTCAATGATGTGGATGATATTTTAGGTGAATGGAATGATTTTGTTGCAAAAGAGCGGGAAAAGGAGCTAGTGCAGATTATCAAGGAAGAAAAGCTGAAAGAGGCGGAGACCAGAAGGTTTATAGAAAATGCATTTCGGGATGGCGAGGTAAAAACAACCGGAACCGATATCGATAAACTGATGCCGCCGGTTTCTCGCTTTGGAGGCGGTAACAGGGCTGCAAAGAAGCAGGGAGTCATTGATAAGCTGAAGGGATTCTTTGAGAGGTTCTTTGGGATTGGCGGTGCTTATACGGCTCCGAATGACAAGCAGATGGATAAAGTCGTGACATATGATTTTACATCGCCTGTGAGTGGAATGATGGTTGCGGATGAAACAGTGCCGTATGGGGAGAAGAAGGATTGAGGGAATCATTGTGGACGAAATCAGTATGCTTCTTTATGATAATAAGGCTGGTTAGTGTAAAGTGTTTGAGTAGGGGCCTGGGCATACTTTACCAGGCCCTGTCTCTTTGGCTATGAACTAGAAAATGACATGCCCACGCCCCAAGGGTACCCCAGGTATGACGACTGGGTGCCGCCGATGCGGCAAAAAATATGCCCTTAAGTGAAACCCATGCAGAACGACCAAATACACACCCGCCACCCAGGCACAGGAGGATAAAATGTCGATATTAGAACTGTTCCGAAGAAAGCCCCAGCCCCTTACCATAAACGTCCCCCTTGGCACGTTCACGCTGCAGAACCCCAAAAAGGACAACTCTTATGAAGGAAGCATAAAATGGCTTGATACAGAAGCACTCGTAGATCTTGATGTAGACAGTACAGACAGCCACACGGCAGATAAAGCGCTGGCAAGCCTGCACAAAATAGTGGAGGAAACCGCCCGATGGGACAGGAGACTCCGAGAATACGCCGCCGAAGAGGTGTCTGACGAAGACGGAAAAGTGGAAATATGGGAAGGGGACGAGGACAGCGACGGCGACTGCTCCTATATCACAAAAGAAAAATTCATCAGCCGTCTTTCCATGGGATTTATCCACATCAAGAACAATGGCGATGTTGTCTTCTATTACGATATGGACGAGATGTTCACCGACCATAGTCTGGAGATTCGGGCCAATGTTTCAGGTGAAATCCTGTTCGCCGGTATCTGCGGATAGGGGTAAATAATTAACGAAATCTGTTTCGTCTTACTTGGAAAATCCCAATCCTTCCTTTCATAGAGGATACTGATTATGAATATGAACTGGCGAAAATGGCGCATGAGGAACGTATGGCTGAGGTACAGAGCTGCCAATCAACAGTGGATGCTATAGCGTCTTACAAATGCTAATATTGATAGCATCAAAAGGAGAAATTGGATGTGGGGGAGGTCATTGCCCTGCTGGATTCTCTGATAAAGGAGTACCCGGCATTGATGGACGACAGTACAACGGAAAATATTGCGGCACTGCTTAGAATGAATTCGGACAGTCAGGAGAACAAAAGAATAAAAGAAGTATTGAAAATAGACTGATGCTTACAAGAAAGGCGATAAATATTATGGAAAATATTGGCGAAGCAAAAAATGAAATTGCCATTGTAGATAAAGAGACTGTTGAGAATTTAATCTACATTGTCCGTGGGCAGAAAGTGATGCTGGATATAGATTTGGCAAAAATTTACGGATACAGCACAAAAGCATTTATACTGCTTAACGATTTCACTTGCCGTGAAATCAGACTGCATAACGCTGACCGGTTCAATCGCATGATTGCATTAGGCAGTATTCAGCGTTATGCAGTATAACCAACAGGTAAAAAATAATATAGAAAAATTTGAAGAAGATTTTATGTTTCTTTTGACGGACGAAGAAGTGAAAGAACTTTCAAGGTCAAAAATTTTGACCTTGAACAATGAGAGCGGTCGTGGACACAATATCAAGTATAATCCACATGCATTTACGGAGTCTGGCCTTTACATGCTTATGACTGTATTAAGAGGAGAACTTGCGACAGCTCAGAGCAAAGCCTTAATCCGCATCTTTAAGGGCATGAAAGATTATATTTCAGAAAACCGTGCCCTGATTGGAACAGATGACATTGCGCGGCTTGGCATTCAGACCAGTGAAAATACTGCCGCCATTGCAAAAATCACGGATGAGATGCTCCGTAAATCAGATTTGCCCAAAATATTCAAGAATTTTGCGTCATCAAATACTGGAAAAGAGTTCCTGATTATGAATGGCCAGCTTGCGGAAGCAGATGCCGCATATCAGGGAATTTATGCAAAAGCAAAAAACAGCATTTTTATCATTGATGATTACATAGGGATTAAATCTATCATGCACCTGAGGAATGTAAACCCGGGTGTTGTGGTTACAGTGTTCTCCGACAATAAGCAAAGCCATTTAAAACGGGCAGATCTGAATGATTTCAGGAATGAGTTCCCTGGTATCCTGATAGATTTTAAGAAGACCAATAACACGATGCATGACAGATATATCATCCTGGATTACGGAAAGCGGAGCGAGAAAATCTACCATTGCGGCGCGTCTTCCAAAGATGCCGGGAAAAAGACGACGACCATCATGGAAGTTCAGGATAGGGCAGTTTATAAGCAGCTGGTGAATATTCTGATAAAAAATCCAGTGTTGGTACTTACATAATTAGTGTCTGCTTTTTAAGTCTCCAAATCATTGATTTTGCTGACATTCTGGCATATTTATGATACAATAATTGCAAGGGTTCTACTTCCAAGCATCGATTTTCCTTGCAGTTTTACCCTGAATCCTACGGCGGAATGGAGCAAAAAGCCATGTACAGACCAAGCGACACAACCCAGCATTCTTTCCTTGACTTCAACCAGCCCATGGGGCTGCATATGAACCCGGACAACCGATGGGTGAAGCTGGCCGACAGCATCCAATGGGATGAGTTCGAGACCAAATACGCCGGCCTGTTCCCCAGCGGTACGGGAAATGTTGCGAAGCCTCTGCGTATGGCGCTGGATGTGCTGCCCTCAAACATAACCGCCAGTTCTTCAAAGGTGGGGCGGCCTGCGCTGCTATGTCGTAATAGAATTGAAAGCCTGTGATTTTGAACCGGGATTTATCAGTCAGTTAAATATGTATCAGAATGTTGTGAATGATATTTTGTGCCATCCAGATGATAAACCCACAATAGGGCTTTTGCGTGAAATATTCTTTATCTGGTTATCAGAATCCGATTGGAGTTGCAGAATGGCAAAACCAAATTACACAATCTCTGCCGGAGGAGCTGCAGAGTAGTCTGCCATCTATTGAAGAAATAGAAAAAGAATTAGAATAGCCAAGATAAATCGTAAACAAAAGTGCAACGGGCGTTGCACAAATGAAGAATATATGCAAAGAGGAAGAATAAAGGTTTATATATACACAAGAGTATCTACAGCTATGCAGACAGACGGCTATTCTTTAGCCGCACAGAAAGCCAGAATGAAAGCATTTGCCGACTATAATGAGTATGAAAGTGTCGGCACATACGAGGATGCGGGAAAATCCGGCAAGTCCATTGAGGGACGGTTGGAATTTAACCGTATGATGGAGGATATCAAGTCAGGGAAAGACGGCGTTTCCTTTGTCCTTGTTTTTAAGTTGTCTCGATTTGGCAGAAATGCGGCGGACGTACTTTCTACATTGCAGGTTATGCAGGATTTCGGGGTAAATCTAATCTGCGTGGAAGATGGAATTGATTCTTCCAAGGATGCAGGGAAACTGATGATTTCCGTCCTGTCGGCAGTTGCTGAGATTGAGCGGGAAAATATCCGTGTCCAGACGATGGAGGGGCGTATCCAGAAAGCCCGTGAGGGAAAATGGAACGGCGGGTTTGCGCCATATGGTTATCAGTTGATAGATGGCAAACTTCAGATTAACGAGGAAGAGGCAGAAGCTATCAGGGTAATCTTAATGAATGAAGTGGAACGACGGCAGCTTATGGAGGCATTGATTTCCGAGATACAGATTTATGAGGACAGACAGTCTAATGGTCAATGGCTGAAGTCTATTAAATTCAGGCTTCCGGTTCTTGAAGAAGATATGAGCTTAAGTTTGGAAGACGATAAGCATGTGTCGGAGATATGAGCTGAGACAGGATTGTGGCATTAGAAAAGAGAGGGAACAAGCGTTACATGAATTTTGCAGTTTTTTTGGACGTGGACGGCGTTTTGAACACCAGGAAGACAGTCATAAGCTCTCCCGATGGCCATATCGGAGTGGATGACGCCAGGATTGAGATTCTTGCAGGAGCCATTGAAAAGTATGGTGGCGGAGATATTGTCCTGACATCTGACTGGAAGAATGTCAGGATAGGAGGAGACCTTGATTATTTATACTGCTTAACGATTTCACTTGCCGTGAAACCAGACTGCATAACGCTGGCTGATTCAATCGCATGATTACATTAGGCAGGATTCAGCGTTATGCAGTATAAAAAGCTTGATGCCGTAATCTCTGTGGGAATCCGACGGGGACACAATCTCGATTATCCAGTCCGGGGCACCCTTGCAGCCGTATTCATCAAGTTTATCCTTGTCGCAGATTACGGAAATATCCGGCTCCACATAATTTTTGTCATCCGCGTTCAGGAACACGGCAAAAGGGGCGGCAAAGACTTCACATGAGCCTTTTTCTGATTTGACATACTGGTAGATAGCGGCATGCAGGGCACTGGATATTCTCCGGTGTATCGTCCTTGGCGGGGCCATCATGTACATCTGCCCGTCTATCAGTTCTGCCCGCTGCCCCTCCGGCAGTGCATATATGTCATCGATGGTATAGGTCCTTTCCTGTGACAATGCCATTGGCCCACCTCCTGTTCCGGACTTGGAATGTATATGCAGCGATTAAATCTTACCAAAAACCGGATAAACGGCATGAATGGCTGTGCTATGCGGCTGGCAAGAATTAAATGCCGTTTATATAGATTCCGCCCGATTGTGCAGAAAAGCCGCAAACCATTGATTTACTGAAAAATCTACGATTTGCGACCTTTTGCATGAAATGGAAGCAAAGGGGCTCGAACCCTTGGCCTCCCGCTAGTCAGGCGAGCGCTCATCCCAGCTGAGCTATGCTTCCATCCCTTTTACTATATCACAGATCAGAGGAAAAGGGAAGAGGGAATTTTATTTTTTACAAAGATTTTTTACCGATTTTTTACAAAACGCTACATAGACGTTCCGTTGCGTGCATGCAGCGTGTCTGCCGGGTTTGCGGAAACCTGCTTCGCCGCCGGCTGCGCCCTGCTTTCCGGCCAGCCGGCGGCTCGCGGTTTTGGCAAACATCCTACCCCAAAATATCCATCTGCTTATACTCCTCCAGCCGCTGCCGGTAGGTATCCCAGTCAAGGCCGGAGCAGACGAACCGACAGTCGTCCCAGATGCGGGACAGCTCCGCCTGCACCTGGGGAATGTCCCCGGGATCGCTGCCTGTGGTGCGGACATAGTAATCCGGCAGCATGGAGCAGCCGTTCATGAAGCTCTCCGTCCCATCGGGCTCCTCCCCGTTGCTCAGCGCGGCCAGCAGCCGCAGGTGGCTGTCTATGTAGCCGTTGATCTGGATATGCACGCCGAACATGCCGTTTAAGTCGAAGACCTGGAAGGGCGCCTTGCCGGGGACATCGATTTCGCCTCCTGCGTAGAAGGCCTCGGAATCTCCCAGCTCGTAGAGGGCATTGCAGATGTCCATCAGCCTGCCGTATTCCTCCTGGGTGATGGGCTGCCGGAAGGACTGGAACATGAGGTCCACGGCATAGCCCAGCTGCCCAAGCACTTCGCAGCCGGGAAGCTTCCCCAGCCTGTCCCCCAGCTTCACCAGGCGGGCGATGGCCAGCAGATCCCAGAGCCTGATCTGGATATCCTCCATCTCTTCCGCCTTGCCGGTGATTTCCTCGTAAATGTCATTGTACACCAAGGTGCCGTCCTCCAGGGTGCCGATGCGGTCGGAGCAGTCGTCCACCAGTTTCTCCCCCACCTTTTTATAGACTCTGTCATCGGCGCTGAAGATGGTGTCCGCCCGGTGCAGCCACAGCACGGCCTGGTACAGGTCCTTCTCGTCCATGGCGGCGACGCCCATGTCATAATAGGCCCTGGCAAGCCCCGCCCAGTCGTGCTTCTGCTGGCAGATCTTCAACTGTTCCTCAGGATTTTTTGATTTTGACTTTGATAGCCCGAACATAATGTCTCGACTCCTTTGCGCATTGATTATTTTACCTCATTTTATAACAATCCGGAAACCATGGCAAGAAAATTTACAGACAAGGGGCGAAAAATATGCTATCATGGTAGGAAAGTACAGGAGGTATGGATTATGATTCATTTTGAGAAGATAACGGAAGACAATTTCAAGGCAATCGTAGAGATGAAGCGCCCGGACGGCGAGAGGTTCGTGGCATCCAATGCCTATTCCCTGGCCCAGGCGTGGCTGTACAGGGAGAGCGGTGATGTCTATCCCTTTGCGATTTACAGTGAAGGCGAGCCTGTGGGCTTCATGATGCTGGACGAGGATCTGGAGGAGAGGTGCCTGGTCATATGGCGGATTATGTTTCCCGTGGAGCACCAGAACAGGGGCTACGGCACCCAGGCCGTCCGGGAAATCGTCCGGCTGGCGGGGGAGTCGGGGAAGTATGATTTCCTGATTCTGGATTATGCGCCGGAGAACGAAATCGCCAGGCATGTGTACGAGAAGCTGGGCTTTCAGCCCACAGGGGAAATCAACAATGGGGAGATCGAGATGAGGCTGGATTTGTAAGGGTCTGGAGACTGACAGGGGACGGGCGTGAGAATATCCCTCAAAGTGGGCTGACAGGGACATGCTGATGCCATAAACGAGGCATATGCGAAAGCTGATAACGTCCCTCAAGGCGGGCTGAGAGGGACGGAATGGAGAGGATGAGGGATGCTGCAGATTGCCATATGTGACGATGAGACTGCCCAGTGCTCCTTATTGGAATCCTATGTGAGGGAGTGGGAAAGGCTGCGGCGGCAGGAGGCGGACATTGCGCTTGTGGGGAACGGGGAGCAGCTCCTGTTCCACTGGGAGGAGAGGCGCAGGGACATCCTGCTCCTGGACATCGATATGCCGGGCGTTGACGGCCTTTCCCTGGCCAGGAGGCTCCGGGGCCGGGGAGAGGATGTGCAGATCGTCTTCGTGACCGGGCTGGCGGAGTATGCGCTGGAGGGCTATGATGTGGAGGCGGTGTCCTATCTGATCAAGCCGGTGTTTTATACTGGTACTATATAGGGCAGGTGGGGATCATAGAGAGAGGATTGGGAAAGCGGATGCTGGGTTTCGGCCTGGTGGCGGGATGTCTGGCGCTTTCCGCCTGGATTCCGCCCTGGCTGGCATGGCTTCTGGTGACGGGGGTGCTGTTCCTGTACAGCCTTTTCTTTGACGGGGAGCCCTTTGGACGGCAGTGGTGGCGGGTGCTGCTGCCGGGGCTGCTGCTGGCGGGCTGCGCCCTGGTGCCCCGGGCATTAGGGCGCTGGAGCGCAGGCTTCGGGGACAGCCCAGTGGAGACTGCGGCAGCAGCGGCATTTCTCTGCAATGGTCCCATCCTTTTTGCCTTTCTGCTCCTGTTTTCCGGAAAGCGCCAGAGCCTGCGGCTATGGAACGGGATTCTGACAGCGCTGTCATTTTTTGCCGTCACCCTGTTCCAGTGGCTTCTGTGCGGCACGGGCCGGATAGCGGTGGAGAGAAGCCTGCTGGGAACCCTGCTGTGGGGCAGCGCGGCCCTGGAGGCCCTGCTGTTTCTCACTGTGGAGGGCACGCTGTATTTTTATAAGAAGGGTTTCGAGTTCCGCACGGAGCAGTTCCGCAGCCGGCTGATGGAGCACAGCTACGGGGAAATCAGGGACATCTACATGGACGTGCGGGGCTGGCGGCACGATTACCACAACCACATGCAGGTGATGAAGGCGAAGCTGTCCATGGGGGATCTGGATGGCATGGGGGCCTATCTGGACCAGCTGGAGAGGGAGCTGGATCGGGTGGACACTCTGGTGAAGTCCGGGAACCTGATGACGGACGCTATTTTAAACAGCAAGCTGACTCTGGCCAGGCGGAACAACATTCGGGTAAACTGCAGGGCGAAGCTTCCGGAACGGTTGCCCATGGAGGACGTGGATCTGTGCGTGATTCTGGGCAACCTCTTGGACAATGCCATCGAGGCCTGCCAGAAGGTGGAGGAGGATGACCGTACCCTGCGTCTGTACATGGCGGTGAACAAGGGGCAGTTCTATCTGTCTTTGCAGAATTCCGCCCCGCAGGAGCCGGATTTCGATGCCAGGCATTACATCACCAGCAAGAGAGGGAACCACGGTTTAGGGATGAAGCGGGTGAAGGCTGCGGTGGACAAATACCAGGGCTACCTGAACCTGGCCAACGAGCCGGGGATATTTGCGGCGGAGGTGACCATGCCGCTTGCGGACTTTTCGTGAAAAAAACATGACATTTCGTGCAGGAATCCCCACAAAAGGGGATTCCTGTTTTATACTGCATAACGCTGAATGCTGCCTAATGTAATCATGCGAATGAACCAGTCAGCGTTATGCAGTCTGGTTTCACGGCAAGTGAAATCGTTAAGCAGTATAAAATGGGGAAAACACAAAAAGCAATTCGACCCGGAAGAGGCCGGGACGGGAAGTCGGGAGGAACCAAGAACGGATGAAGAAAAAGAAAAAAGCGGATAAAACCAAACAGTATTCCCTGTGGGATAACTGCTGGTACGCCCTCCGCCAGCTGCGGCAGAAGGAGGGGGATATAGGCATGGCCGTCTGCGGGGGCGACGTGGCCCTGGGGATCCTGCTGCCCTTTCTGGAGGCGGCGCTGGCCGGGGCGGTGGCGGCCATCCTGACGAGCGGCAGACGTCCGGAGGCGATTCTTTTGCTGGTGGCGGGCTATGTGGTCCTGCTGCAGACAGTCCGGTTCCTGCAGGGGCATCTGCGGAACCTGCGGTTTAAGACATTGTTCCTGCTGCGGATCGACATGGGGATGGATTTCTTCAGGAAGACCGTGTGGATGGACGGACAGAGCCTGGAGAGCGCCCAGGGACAGAAGAAGCGGAAGGATGCCGGAAGGAATCTGTACTCGGGGAACGGCCAGGGGATAGAGGCCTATACAAAAGCCTGGTGCGATCTGGTGATGCAGCTGATCGGCCTGGTCCTCTATGGTGCGATTGTGGGGCAGGTCAGCCTGATTCTGCTGGCCATATTGGTCATGCAGACCCTGCTGGTGTCATATCTCCACACAAAGGCGGGAAAGCGCGCCTATGCCATGGAAGATGAGATTGAGAAAAAATGGGGCATATTCCAGTATCTGCGGCGGGAGACCGTGATTCCCGGCAATGGGAAGGACATCCGGATGTACCGGATGGACAAATGGTTCCTGGGGATGTTCCATGGGCTCATCGACAGGGTGTGCGCCCTGATAGACAGGCAGCAGACCGGGTACATGGCGGCTGGCATGGCGGAGGATCTGCTCACCTTTGCCAGGAGCATGGTGGTCTACGGGTGGCTGATTCGGGAGATGGCAGCGGGAAATATGACAATACCGTCATTTCTGCTCTATGTGGGAATCGTGGCAGGATTTGGCGCATGGATGAACGGGCTCTTTGGGGCCTGGCGGCAGATTCTGGAGAATGAGAAGCTTATGGACGACTACCGGGACTTCATGGATTTCGGTGTGGTGGAGGAAGGAAGACAGGCGCCGGAGAGACCCGGGCGCACCCATGAGATTCGGTTCGAGCATGTGTGCTTCCGATATGAAGGCAGCGAGGAAGATACCATCCGGGATTTGAACCTGACCATCCGGCCGGGAGAGCGCCTGGCGCTGGTGGGGCCAAACGGCGCGGGCAAGACCACTCTCATCAAGCTCCTGTGCGGCCTCTACCGTCCTACCTCCGGCACTGTATATCTGGACGGAAGGGACATCCAGTCTCTGGACCAGAGGGCAGTCTTCCGGGAATTCGCTGTGGTGTTCCAGGACGTGTTCGCCTTCTCCTTCCCATTGGCGGACAATGTGTCTTGTGTGGACTGTGGGCGGGAGGATTCGGAAAGGCTTCGGGAGAGTCTGGAAAAGGCGGGGCTCTGGGAGCGGGTGCAGGCGTTGCCGAAGGGGGCGCAGACTTTCATGAACAAGGATTTGGACGAGGCGGGCGTGGCCCTGTCCGGGGGCGAGGTACAGAAGCTCATGCTGGCCAGGGCCCTCTACAAGGACGCGCCCATGGTCATCCTGGACGAGCCCACCGCCGCCCTTGACCCCATTGCGGAGAGCGAGATGTATGAAAGGTATGATGAGCTGGTTCACGGGAGGACGGCTGTCTTTATCTCTCACAGGTTAAGTTCCACACGGTTCTGCGACAGGATCCTCTTCCTGGAGAATGGCCGCATCACGGAGGAGGGGACCCACGGGGAGCTGATGCAAAGGGGCGGGGCCTACGCGGAGCTCTTTTCCATCCAGGCCAGGTATTATAAGGAACAAAAAACGGAATGCGCAGCGACACTATAAAGTCGCGAGAGCAAAGTGCGCCGAAGAGACTTTATCCTTCAGTGCCGTCGCGCAGCGACTTTATTCAGAAAGGAAGGGCAGTATGCGTGAATTGAAATCTATCCATAAAATGGGGATTCGACTGTTGAAGATGATACACAGGGAGGATTCCTCCGTCATCCCTCTGCATCTGTTGGATGTATGCCTTTCTCTGGCGCAGATCTACGCAGGGCTGTTCCTGACGGCGGGGCTGATCGATGCGCTGCTGGCGGGAGCGTACCGTGAGGCGGCATGGCAGGCCGTGGTCCTGCTGGGGGCCACCCTCCTGCTCGGCCTGGCCCAGCGTCTGCTCCAGAGGCGGTTCAAGAGCCTCGGGACGAGGATGTGGCTGATTTTCTATGTGTGGCTGCGGGAAAAGGTGTTCTCCATGGACTATGAGAGCATGGAGAAGCCGGAGGTGGCCGAGAAGATTCTGTTTTCGGAGCGCACTTCGGACATGTACGGAGGCCTTGACACCCTGCTGAACCACTATTGCAATATTCTGCGGGCGATTTTGAATATCCTGCTGTCGGTTTCCCTGGTGGTCCATCTGTGCCTGACAAGACCGGCGGAAGGCCTGGGCCTGGTGGGGAGCCTGACGGGCCCGATTCCCTCCTTTGGGCTCTTTGCGGTATTGCTCGTGGGTATGTGCGCCTGCTCTTTCCGGGCTTTCACCAAATTTGCCGCAAGGCAGATGGAAATCTTCAACAGCCACACGGGAGTGGAGGAGAAGCTCACCTATTTGCTGAACAATGTGTACGACAATGAAAAGGTGGGAAAAATCATCCGTATCTACGGCATGGAGGAGATGATCCTGGAAAACACTGCCCAGGAAGAACGGGAGAGCAGAGCCTATTTCGAGAAGAGGTGCGATGTGAGGAACGCGGCAAACGACGCCAACAACCTGGTGAGCAGCGTCTTCGCTGTAGGCGCCTATCTGCTGGCGGCGCTGAAGGTGGTGGCAGGGGCCGTCACCGTGGGCGCGTTCACCCGGTATGTGGGGGCGCTGAACCAGTTCGGCTCCGCCTGCTTCTCCCTGATTTCCGAGCACGGGGAGCTTCAGAAGATCTGCACCACCATGACGGACTTCCTGGCCTTCCTGGACATGGAGAATTCCCACGTTTCTGGCAGCATCCCCGTGGAGAAGCGGGACGACGGGGAGTATGAGCTGGCCTTTGAGAACGTGAGCTTCCATTACCCCGGCAGCGAGAAACTGGTGCTCAAAAACGTGAGCTTCAAGCTGCGCATCAAGGGAAAGCTGGCGGTGGTGGGCCGAAACGGCGCGGGCAAGACCACCTTCATCAAGCTCTTGTGCCGCCTCTACGA
>OFGG01001585.1_pt1 | contig 14362 bp, 18 predicted proteins | sample 1521701 | NCBI WGS metagenome assembly OFGG01 (sample SAMEA3504081, study PRJEB24116) | mouse gut metagenome | biome: mouse gut; feature: mouse-associated habitat; material: faeces | place: Denmark | collected 2011
TTTTTTCCTCCATTAAAATACTCAAAAGATGATGTAATTCTTCTTCGGAAAGATTAGCAACACGCGCCGCGCTTATTGCTTCCAATAAGTTATTTTCTATTTTGCAAATTAGCTGTTCTCTCAAAAGTTCGGAACCCTGTCCTAAGACAAAACACCCCCGTCCTTGAATATTCTTTACAAATCCCTCCTGTTCTAATTCCGTATATGCCCTCGTTACCGTCAAAACACTAATTTTTAATTCTTTAGCAAGTGTCCGTAATGAGGGGAGTGTTTCGTCCGCTTGTAAATCGCCGGACATAATAGCAGATTTAACTTGCTGCTTAATTTGCTCATATATCGGCATACCCGATATATTTGAAATAATGAGTTTCACAATTCACCTCCTAACTGATTTAACTGTTATGCTATTATACAGAACAGTATAACACATAAAACGGCATAATACAAGAGGTTGCAGAAAATTTACCTGACTTACATCTTTCCGAAAAACGGTATAGCAATAAATATGTTTTATTTTGGCTATTTAGTAGAACTGTGTAGACATATCCAAAAAGAAAGATGAACAGTAAAATATAATAAGATGAATGAATATGGCAAAAAGACCAGTAGGGAAATATGACTTTAAGGCTTTTGGAGCAGCCCGCCGGGAAGAATACCCAGCGGCGGCAGCTTGATGCATTGCGGAACGATTTGAGCGATACGGAAATACAGATAGCCACCGCCACGGCGCGGGAGATCGCAGAGATTGAAGAAAAATAATCTCTGTCCGGCTAAAAATGAATAGGGACTAAGAAACGTTGCAATTCTTTTCGGTTGCAGCGTTTTTCTTTTTCGTAAGTTTGGCAAATCCGGTGATTGCTCCATAGTAGGGCATAAGGAAAACTTTTTGGAGAATTTATCTCAAAAATCCGCTAATTATGTTCTGTGCAGTGAGAAGATTTTCAAGAGGGTTTGGGATACTTCCCAACAAGCAAAATCTGTCCGCAAGCCGCAGGCGAAAACGGACGGATTTACGGAAAAGGGTACTCTTTTCCTATGCTTGCTCCGAAACTTATTTTTCTTTCCGCAAAGCAAAGTAACCACACTTGCTATCCTGTTTGAAAAAACATAACCGCCAATCTTGTTGCTGATTTTCTGATAAGTTTAACCCCGGCTCTGTATGCCGTTTCTTTTCGCTTCCGTTCCGATAACCATGTTGTTCCCTGTCGAAGAAGATGGGTAAGGCGGCTGAACGGATAGGAAGGGAAAGGAAAAGATTTTTATATCTTTATTTGTTAAATTAGTATTTTATATATCTTTATTTATTTGCATTGGATTTTCCGACGTCGGATTAGCTAATATAGGTAAATCCAACATAGGCAGTCAAAAACGCAGAACCGCTGTATATCGCACCCGGAAAGTTGTTTTCGTGCTGACGCTTTTTTGAGGGGATAGACTGTTACGCAATAGAAGCCGTTTTCCCATTGATTTAAGTGGCTTACAGGCACGAAAAGGGCAGAGGTAGGGGAATAATACTTCACCTCCTGAAAATGGCGTTCTATTGCGTAACATTGGACATGAAAAAGCGGCGTTTCTTTTCCCCCTGTTGTGTAGGGCAAAGAAACGCCGTTGTGGTAAAAGTTATCAGTGTACGCCCTGTCCGGGCGTTGATTCTTGTGGTGGTGCATATCAAGGCTTTTCCCGTAAAAGTAGTAAATTGGTAGTAAATTCAACTTAAAATGTTGTCTGTATGCCCGTAAATCAAGGCTTTTTTGAGATAATCAATAGTTTTTAATTATTATTTGGGCAATTAAACCAGGGGTAATTTCATCTTCTCTCTGTGATGCCGTTATCCTAACAGCCAATCCTCACAGAAATGTCAAAGACCACAGGATTTTTTGCCATGAAATGTTACAATCCCGTAATATTTCATGGCAATCGTTTGGTTGAGGGTTCCTTCTTAAAAGCAAGGAAAGCGCAGACAAGCGCATATCCGATCACAGCAATCAAAGAAGATTCCACACCAAATCCGCCGCCTGTCAGCCATATATTGTCCGAAGGAATGATAATGGAACAGATTGGGTTGCCATACGCTCCCTCTGCGGTAGTAATGTGCAATATGTCTGTGACCATAACAAAATTCCATACAGCGTGCATAAGCGCCCCGTTACTGATGGAATTTCCTTTATATGCGGCAAGTGAAAACATAACGCCCACCAGCGTACCGCTTATAACTAAAAGCAAAACACCTGCAATCGTAAAGTATTCCATAGACGGAATATGCGCCAGGCCAAAAAGGAGCGATGGCGCCAGTATAGCAGCGTATTGATTCCATTTTCGCTCAAGCAGCGTCATGATAAAACCGCGAAACAGCATTTCCTCCAGCACACCGGCTTTCAAAGCGGTAATTATAGAAGCGATTATGATAAAGACGCTTTCACCGGGCGCGGACAAATGCGTTTCTGCTTTGCCTATGACCAGAAAAGCAGTGACAACAAAGACAGGTAAGAGAACAGATAAAAGAACGCTCCAGCCTCGGATGTTCCATGTAATTTTGAAATCGCTCATCTTCAAATGCAGAGCCTTATTTGTGTAAAGCCAAAAGAGAAACGCAGTAACAAAAGTACAGCCCAACATTCTCAATATGACATAGAAACTTGCATTTTGGAATTTGACAAGTGAAAAAAGCTGGTCGAAAACGATGCTGTTCACCAAATCTCCAGCCAAAAACAATAGAAAATAGGTAACTATGCTTACGAGCGTTTTAGCTGTTGAAAAGGAAGAAGATTGCGGTTCCATCAAATAACCTCCTTGGTTTGAATAAGGTGCTGATACTATAACCGCTAATTGTCACAGTCTACAGGATTTTCTGTCTTACGATGCAAACTATATTTCTTGACAATTTATCATTACGAATGTTCCGCCAAATATTTCAGAAACTCCTCTGTTTTTGACCAGTACAAAATCCCCCAGTTCTCAAAATCCCATTCCTCCATATAGTCGTTACATTCAAAATCAATATAATACAGCAATCCGTTCTGCACCACAAAATTTGTAGGAAAATAATCAATATTTGTGTTCGCAGGATAGAGCAGCATGCACATAGCCTTTACTTGTTCCATGTATTCATTTTTCATACAATCAGATTTTACAAGTTCAAATATGGTGCTGCCATCAATATATTCTTTTAAAATTCTTTCATTTTCTATGTCCGCATCTATCATTTCGGGAACTCTGATACCAATTTTTTTCAATCTGTCATAATCATTTATCTCTGCCTGAAGCTTATTCCCAAACTGATAATAACTGCATGGTTCGTGGTGTATTTGCTTTAAGACATACTGCCGTTCTCCATCGCTTGCCAAATAGGAATAACCGCCTTTACCTTTTCCCAAAAGCCTGATAATCTTATATTCTTTTCCATTGACAGGTAAGGTATCAGGCATAATTGTGTCAATCATCTCTATACCTCCAAATAGAGATTTACCGTTTCCATTTATCCAGCTTATACCCCTTCTGCTCCAATCTGGCCCGGAACGCCTCCAAAAAGTCCAGGAACTGTTCCTTTTCTTCCGGCTGATGGATGTTCTTGGGGCCATACATGGTTTTGCTGCTGGTGCCGCCAATGTCCAGCAGTTCCCCAAACCTGCCGTAGTCCTTTCTGTATTCCAGACAGGCTTTGCGGATCTTGGGATCGTAAGACACGTTGACAATGCTGTCCATATCGAGGAACACCGCCTCCGAGTGGTTCTCCAGCGCGCTGTCCACCTGGATCAGCACAACACGGAAATCGCTTCTCCGGTAGCCCATGACGTAGAACTGGTATGTGGTAGTGTTGGTGTCAAAGACGAATCCTTCCTCAAATTTGGAAGAATACATACAGGCGTAGAGGACTTCGTAGCTGTCGCCGTCCTCCACAGTTTCGTTAAAAATCTCCCGCAGCCGCTTTTTCTTCGCCGCGCAGTCCGCCGGATCGTACTCCGGCGCTTTCGGTTTTTTGGAAAACAGTCCCATGATTGGTTCCTCCTGATCTAAGTTGTTTACAGGGCTGGTACTATAACAGGCAATTGTTACAGAAATGTTACAGGCTACGGGATTTTGGGTCTGGATTTGTTAAGGCAGTATTGATGGCGGATTCAGGGTATTCTGCAAACAGCGTGGGCGGTACATAATCTGTATTTCTCCAAATCGCATATTCTTTGGAAAAGCTTTTGTGATTTGGCATAGGCAACTGGTGAAACAGCTCTGCATCCCATAGATAGGCAGCAAGCTGATACAATCCATGCGCCGGAACAAAAAGCATCTTATACGCGGAGTCGAAATCCGCACGCATAGCCGTTTTACAGATCATTTCTAATTGCATCCCGGCTTCTTTAGGGTTTTTCTCATGCAGCGCAAGCAGACAGGCTGCTGTAGCCCGTTCCCACTGCGGTCTTTTTCCGTCCGCAAATTTTTTTGCTCTTGGAACAGCGTACTCTAAAACGCCGCTGTCCTTTCGCCAAAGTCCAATCAGCATATTGGTGGCTGGTCTGTACAATGGAAAAATATCTGTCACAGTCTCAATCTCATCGGGCAAGAGCATTTCAAAGGCTTTGATGTTTCCAACCGCAAGAGCTTCCAGCATCTCAAGAAAAGACCAGTAGCGAGAGTCCCCGTTCATCAGCGAGGCGAAGCTCCGCACACAATTTTCCTGATAAATAAAATTGTTCAGTTGATTCCAATCCTTGCTCTTCAAGATGTTTTCCAGACACGCCTCATAAGGGAATATCCCTATTTTGGGAGTAAAACACCGAAATACGTCTTTTGTTTCCACATAGCGTCCCATAATCATATTGATATGTTCTTCTACTGTTTGTGGGCACTCGCCCCACCTGCTTTTATACTGCTCCATCATGCACCTCCATAGTTGTCTGTAACACTGAGCCTATAGCTGGATTTTGCGGGGCAGAAATACGGAAAACACAGAGCCACGTCCCGGCGCGGAAGTGACCTTGACATATCCGCCCTGCATGGTGATAATCTCACGGGCCAGGTACAGCCCGATGCCGATGCCGTCCACGTCATGTACTTCCTCCTCCCGGTAGAAGCGTTTGAAGATCATGCCCTGCCGGTTTTCCGCGATTCCCTTTCCGCTGTCCGCAATGTCGATTTTCACATACAGCTCCCAGCTTTCAACGGAAACTCGGATCGTACCGCCCTCCGGCGTGTACTTCACGGCGTTGTCCAGAAGATTGAACAGGGCCTCGCCAGTCCATTTCCTATCATGAGCCAGTGCCAAATCAAGCGGACAATCCACACTTACATGAATATTTTTCTTTTCGGCGTTAAGCAAGATACCGCCCAGCGCCGCCGCAAGGGTATCATAGAGGAGCTGTGTTTTTCTGTCCAGAGAAATCACGCCGGTTTCCAGCCGGGAGGTCTTGATCATGGCCTGCATGAGAAAATCCAGCTTGTCCAGCTGTCCGCTGGACGCCTGTAAAAACTCCTGCCGCTTTTCCTCCGGCACGGACTGCTCCAGCAGGGTGGCATTTACCATCTGGAGGTTGGCAATCGGAGTTTTCACCTGATGGGAGATGTCGGAAATCAATTCCTGCAAATTAGCCCGGTCCTTCGCCACGCGCTCCCGATTCTCCTGCATGACTTCATACAGACGTAGCAGCCGGTGATTGATTTTGTAAAACAGATTTTCTTCCTCATAGATCTGCGGCGGTGGGGCTGTCCCATCCAGCATATCATCTATTGTTCGGCAGAGACTGTCCGAAAACAAAACCAGCTTGCGGCGGAGAAACACGATAAAAAGAACGACACAGGCAAACACCAGTGCGATGAACAGCAGTCCCAACCAAACAATCATTGGGTTTTTGGTGAGCAAAAATATCGCAGCAAGGGCAATGAGCGAAATGCCGCCCAAAAAAGCGGCTCCTGCTGAACAGGCCCGATTGACAGAAAGACCGTTCATTTTTTCAGCCCTCCGATCCACATATAACCCATGCCGTAAACCGTCTTGATATATTGCAGGCCGTCAACTTCAATCTTGCTCCGAATACGGCTGATTGTGACGGTCAGAGTATGTTCATCCACAAAATTTTCGTCCACATCCCACAGTTTTTCAAGAAGCACCTGACGGGTCAAAACGATTTTCGGATTTCTCACCAACACCTTCAGCAGACGATATTCCAGTGGTGTGAATGTAATTGGCAATCCGGACAGCTCTGCGGTCAGTTCCGAGAAGTTGATGGACAGCGTACCGTTCGTGTAGCGGTCGCCGCCCGTCTGCTTTTGGATGCGGCCCAGCAGTACCGATACCTTTTTGCGGAATACGCTGATGGGAAAGGGCTTCGTCACATAATCATCCGCGCCCAGCTCAAACCCTTTCAGCATATCACTTTCCATATCGTTGGCCGTCAGGAAAATCACCGCTGTATCAGGGCGGCGTTCCTTGATCTGTTTACAAAAATCAAACCCGTTTCCATCAGGCAGGTTCACATCCAGCACAATCAGGTCATAGTCCTGCGTTTCAAAAAAGCGAACCGCCTCCGCCATGGTCATAGCAGAATCTACGGCATAGCCGGACACAGAAAGATTGTAGCACAGGGTATTGTTTAAAAGCCGGTCATCCTCCACCACTAAGAGCCGCATACGTTCACATCCTTCCGGTTTTAGCATGAATTGTATCATGGAAATGTTACGAAAATCTCACAGCGCAGACTGTTGGTGAAAATTATATCATTTACAGAACACTTTTTGAACAGTCCTGAATCTTTTGTGAAAATCGCACCAGGAGATGTGGTACTCCCTCCACTATCCCGGAAAAGATACCGCATGAAACCAGCTTTGGCCAACTTTACAATCTGCTCCGCCAGCACCGCTTTCAGAGCCACGCACCGTCTGTCTGTTTCGTCATACCGCCACGGGAGTTTACTCGGACGGTGACCCGTGAAAGCACAGACCTTTTGCTTTTTCAAGAGTGGCGCTCCTGGTAGTCCTGGATAAAGCCGTCCAGATAGTCAAGGTACTCGTCCGTGTCATCCGGAATCATCTCCAGAATCGTAGCCGCTCTGCTGCGGACATCTAACGCCTCCTGTTCCGTCAGGCCGGAGGGTTCCGTGAGGCTGGTGCTTTGGCGCGGAGCTACAACATCATTGATGATGTCATTGAACAGAAGATACAGTAAATCCTCCGGCTCACTGATTTGCTCCGGGGCCTGCGCTCCGGGATCGTCAACCGCAACCCAGAGGTACCCGGCTTTCTTGGAGTAGACAACGTCAAAAAAGTTTTGACCGTCAATGTAGCCCTCAAAGGCGTTGAGGATGCTATCAAGCTCTTTTTTCGTTTCTTCAGAATAGACCATAAACTTTTCATCCTTTCTGTTGGCCCTCCGCACATGGTCAGTATAACCCCGAAAATCAAATATTTCAATACCGGTATTTTTATAATTTGATTTCATGGCCCATAATCCTATTGTGAGAGGAGGCGGGCCGAAATATGTTTGCAGTTCGTATCAAATACCTGCGGCTGGCGCGGGAGCTGAATCAGGTTCAGCTTGCGGAGCGGCTGGGCGTCAAAAAGCAAAGCATCAGTAATTGGGAAAATGACAACATTATGCCCTCAATAGAAATGCTGATCCGAATTGCAGATTTCTTTCATGTCAGCACAGACTACCTGTTGGGGCGGGACGTGCAGGAACCTGCCGCCCCGCAGATGCTTGATATAACTGGACTCACTCCACGCCAGATTGAACACATCCAGTTCATCGTAGACGATTTGCGGAAAACCATTTTGTCAAGGGGGAATCTGAGATTTAAGAAATAAATTTTGGAGCAGTTGACTTGACATACGGGAAAGTTTGCACTACAATAAGAAAAACAAAATAACAGGGGAGCTTGTGTTTGCAGGCTGAGAGGAAGTAATCAACTTCGACCCTCGAACCTGATGCGGGTAATGCCGCCGGAGGAAGTCATAGGATTAGAGATCGTACTTTTCCAGGAGGCATCGTATTAAGGTGTCTCCTGTTCTTTTGTTGTCCTCTGTGAAAGGATGTGAGAGCAGTATCTGCGGTCAGTCCGCAGCGAGTTGAGGGGGAGCGCCCTGGACTTCGTATGACAGCGATGGGAAGCCGTGTTCCGGCGTGAGAGGAGGCCAGCAAGTCTCGACCGAACTTTCCAAGTGGGCAGGCTGTGTCCGCTATTATTCGGGGAAAGCGCCGCTGTGAGGCCGTTTTCTCTCAACATAAGGAGTAAGAGTTATGTTTGAACAAATTTTTGAAAATGTCCGCCAGAAACACCCGCTGATCCACAATATCACCAACTATGTCACCGTCAACGACTGTGCCAATATGCTGCTGGCCTGCGGCGGCTCGCCCATCATGGCAGATGAGTTGGAGGATGCGGTGGAGATCACTGCCATCTGCGGCGGGCTGAATATCAACATCGGCACATTGAATCAGCGCACCATCCCCACCATGTTTGCGGCCGGCAAGCGAGCCAAGGAGCTGGGCCACCCCATCGTACTGGACCCAGTGGGGGCCGGGGCTTCCAAGCTGAGAACAGACACCGCCCTGCGGCTGTTGAGCGAGGTGCGTCCCACGGTGCTTCGGGGCAATATCTCTGAGATCAAGACCTTGGCCCTGGGCAACGGCACCACCAAGGGCGTAGATGCTGACGTGGCTGACAAGGTGACGAAGGAAAATCTGGATGGAGCCGTGGCCTTCGCCAAGGGATTCGCTCAGCGGACCGGTGCAGTAATCGCCATTACCGGAGCCATCGACATTGTGACCGACGGGGAACGGGCCTTCTGCATCCGCAACGGACGGCCTGAGATGTCTGCCATCACTGGCACAGGCTGTCAGCTCTCTGCCCTGACGGCGGCGTTCGTCACCGCCAACCCGGACACCCCCCTGGAAGCTGCGGCGGCAGCGGTGTGCGCTATGGGTCTGTGCGGAGAAATCGCCTTCCAACGGCTTACGGAGATGGACGGCAATTCCACCTACCGCAACTACATCATTGACGCCATGTACCGCCTTACTCCGGCGGCGCTGGAGAAGGGAGCCAAGTATGAAGTGCGATAAAAAATATATGCTGCTCTATGCCGTCACCGACCGGACTTGGGTGGGAGAGAAAACATTGTATCAGCAGGTGGAGGAAGCGCTTCGCGGTGGCGTCACCTGCGTACAGCTTCGGGAAAAGGACATGGGCGATGAGGATTTTCTGCAAGAGGCGAAAGAAATTCATGCCCTGTGCCAGCAATACGGTGTCCCCTTCATCGTCAACGACAATGTGGCGGTAGCTGTGGCCTGCGGCGCGGAGGGCATCCATGTAGGCCAGGAGGATATGGCTGCGGGAGATGTCCGCCGCCAGGTAGGAAGCAGCATGATTTTGGGCGTGTCCGTCCACACGGTGGAGGAAGCCCGTGAGGCGGTTCATAACGGTGCGGATTACCTGGGATTGGGGGCAGTATTTCCCACAAGCACGAAAACGGATGTAGATCAAATGCCCAACGAAACCCTGCGGGCTATCTGCGATGCCGTAGATGTACCCATCGTGGCTATTGGCGGTATCAACCGCAGCAACATCGGAAAGCTGGCCGGGAGCGGCGTGGATGGCGTGGCGCTGGTATCTGCTATCTTTTCTGCGCCTGAAATAGAAACCACCTGCCGGGAATTGCGGAGACTGGCAGAGGAAATGGTGAACGCATGAAAATCAGCGGTGCGATTTTTGATGTGGACGGAACCTTGCTGGATTCCATGTCCATCTGGGACACCATCGGGGCAGACTATCTGCGCTCAATCGGATACATACCTCGGGAGAATCTGAATGAGATATTCAAGAATATGAGCTTGCTTCAGGCAGCAGAGTATTATCGAAATGAGTACGGTGTGACGCTGCGTGTTGAGGAGATCATGAGCGGCGTCAATGCCATGCTGGAGCAGTTCTATCAGTATGAAGCCCCTTTGAAGCCGGGGGCGGCGGAACTGCTGGCGCGGCTGCGGCAAAACAGGGTAAAGCTGTGTATTGCCACCGCCACAGACCGGTATCTGGTGGAGGCCGCTCTGGCGCGGTGCGGCGTGTTATCCTATTTCGGAGAGATCTTCACCTGTAATGGGGTGGGACATGGAAAAGACGAGCCGCATATCTTTGAGGCGGCGCTTCGCTTCCTGGGAACGGAAAGGGCGGAAACCGTGGTATTTGACGATGCGCTCTATGCCATCAGGACAGCAAAAGAGGCGGGGTTCCCCATAGCAGCGGTCTATGACACCCATGAAAAGTCCCAGACAGAGGTTCGCGCTCTATCGGACTTCTATCTGGAGAATCTGTCGCGATTTGATCTTGTTTGAATTTCCGGTTCCAATGTCGAACCGGGATTCAGCGGCGGACCGGGGGCACCACTCTCCGTCGCTCAATAAAAATAATGCAAAGGAGAACCAAGAATGAAAACAGCATTATCAATCGCTGGGACCGACCCCAGCGGAGGCGCCGGGATTCAGGCCGATCTGAAAACGATGACCATGAACGGTGTTTTTGCCATGAGCGCCATCACGGCGCTGGTGGCACAGAACACCACCGGCGTGATGGAGATCGTAGAGATGACGCCCGCATTTTTAGGGCGCCAGATCGACGTAGTATTCGAGGATATCCCGCCCGATGCGGTGAAGATCGGCATGGTGGCATCCTGCGGACTGATCGAGACGATTGCGGATCGACTTCGTTTCCATGGGGCAAGAAACATTGTGGTGGACCCAGTGATGGTGGCTACCAGCGGTGACCGGCTCATTTCAGAGGAGGCGGTGGACACTTTGAAAAACTACCTTCTCCCCTTGGCCTCTGTAGCTACCCCCAATATCCCAGAGGCAGAGATTTTGTCCGGTATGGAAATCCACAGTCGGGAGGACATCATGGAGGCGGCAAAACACATCGGAGATGCCTATGGCTGCGCGGTACTGCTCAAGGGCGGACATGACATCAATGATGCCAACGACTATCTTTACAGCCAGGGGACGGGACTATGGTTTGAAGGCAAGCGCATCAACAACCCCAACACCCATGGTACTGGTTGTACCCTGTCCAGCGCCATCGCCGCAAATCTGGCCAAGGGTTTCGATCTGCCCACATCCATCCGGCGGGCCAAGGACTACCTCTCCGGTGCGCTTGGGGCTATGCTGGATTTAGGCAAGGGCAGAGGACCCATGATGCACAATTTCAATTTGACAGGTGAATTTGCAAAGGAGGCGGAGTGATGAAAACCACCGAGAGACTTTTAACGGCCACAAAGGATATTTGGGCGGCTTACAGCGAACACCCCTTCGTGCTGGGGCTTCAGAATGGCACGTTGGATCAGGAGAAGTTCAGGTACTACATCATCCAGGATTTCCTCTATCTGGAGGAATATGCTAAGGTGTTCGCCCTGGGTATCGCCAAGGCTAAAAGCCCGGAGACGATCCAGCTCTTTTCCAAATATGTAACTCTGCTCACCGAGGGAGAGATGGATATTCACCGGGGCTATATGGGCAAATTCGCCGTGTCCCGCGAGGAGCTGGAAAGCACACCCAGGGCATTGGATAACCTTTCTTACACATCCTATATGCTGAGGGTCGCTTATGAGGAAGGAGAGGCGGAAATCCTGGCTGCCATTCTCTCCTGCGCCTACAGCTATGAGATCATCGCCAAAACCATACTGGAACGTAATCCCGCCGCTGCTGACCATCCCTTCTATGGAGAGTGGGTCAGAGGCTATGCCGATCCTCACTACAGCGAGGCGAATATTCTCCTGTTGGAAATGACGGATCGGCTGACCCAGCATTACACCGAGGCACAGCTCCGGCATTTGGAGGAAATATTTGTGGCCTGCTCCCGCTATGAATTAGCGTTTTGGGAACTCGCTTGGAATATGAGCAAATAGTATGAGACGATGTGTGATAATCGGTGGGGCGGACATCGGGCGATATGATCGTATCCGGGGTTATCTTCGAGAAGGAGATTTTTATATTTGCTGCGACAGCGGCCTAAAACACCGTGAGGGTCTTGACATTGTCCCGGATTTGATCGTGGGTGACTTTGATTCCTATGAGAATCCTCAGCTAAATATTGAAACCATTACCCTGCCCCGCGAAAAAGATGATACAGATACTGTATTTGCAGTGAAGGAGGCACTGTCCAGAGGCTTCCAGGATTTTCTGCTGGTAGGTGTGATCGGCGGACGGCTGGATCACACCCTGGGGAATGTGTCTCTGCTCTTGATGCTGGATGCGCAGGGGAAAACGGCCACGGCACTGGATGATTTTTCTGAAATGGAAATTGTATCGGGCCAACCCGTGCAAATCCAAGATTGTTACACATACTTCTCCCTTTTGAACATCTCAGGAACTGCTCAGAGTATTACAATCAAAAACGCAAAATATCCGCTGGACGATGCGGAGATTACCTGCGAATATCAATACGGCATTAGTAACGAAGTTCTACCAGGAAAGATTGCGGTAGTGACGGTGAATCAAGGGCGGTTGTTACTGATTAAGGTATTGCCATAATTTCATCAATCGGACTGATAAAAACTTTCCAGGAAACTGCAAAAGATGCAACGCGAAGAACAAAGATTAGGTAGCGGCAAGCAATGCCTCGGTATATACCGAGGCTCGCTTGTTGGTGGCTGACCGCCCCCAAACCCCTGGTAAAACCGGGCGCACCTGCGCCCGGTTTTTTAAGCCGCCTCTGGCGTCTGCTGTTACCCGCAGGAAGAGAAAAATCCATCACCGCGCCCCCTGCTGACGGTCACGGTTTTTCTCTTTCTCTGTCACGCCCAAAATCCGCTCTACGTTGTTTTTGGCGGTGAGCAGTTCAATCATTGGGTAGTGGGCGAACACCATCGTTCTCCCAAGTATATTATGGGTAAAATCGAAAAAAGCAGGATAATGGCATGACAGTCCCATTTCAAAAAACGTGACAGTGCGTTCTCGGACATAGTTCGAGCGTCAATCTTGTCGCTCGAAGCTGTGCGGATATTGGCATCACCGCCTTTCTGCTGGGCCTACATTCACCACAAATGACCAGCCGCCATGTTGTATTTGGGGTGAATATCAGATTCCCCCTTTACAACATACATCTGGCAAAGCGGGCATTGAAATGTCCTCCCAAGCCATAGAGCGCGGGAGGACGTTTGCTGCTTTTGCCTACGCCGCCCCCTCGCCATAGAGGTCGTGGTTGACCTGGGCGGCGTAGTGATTCTCGATGGTTGCTGGGGCGTTGTACAGCACCGTGAGCAGATACTGTTTCATGTTCCGCACCTGAGTGGTGTTTTCTTTCAGGCAGTCGAATACAAACACGATGTGTTCCCGGTCCAGCTTCAGCATCCGGGACTTCACCACCGCCTGGGGGAAGTCGTTCCCCGCCACCCGGATGGTCTCCTTTCTGGAGCAGACGGCCTCCACCATGATCTCCACCATCTCGTCCAACTGACCGGCATCGTAGGGGCGCTCCCGCACAAAGCCGTCATAGTCGATGTTCTCCCGAATCATCTCCCGATAGGCGTCCATCTCGCCCTTGCTCACAGACTGTCTCCTCCGCTTTCCTTCCTTTCGCTTCCGTTCCGTTTCCACAGGAGCGGGACTTGGAGAGGGTACGGAAGGGAAAGGAAAAGATTCCGTACTTACTGAGTCAGTAATTTCTTGGTCTTTTTTTACTGGGTCTTTCTTTATTTGCGTTTATCCAAAAATTGCTGTGTTGACATAGCTTTTTCAATTGCTCTGCATTTTTGTTCAGTATCTGCATGAGCATAAATCTGCCATCCACGGTTTGCCACTTACCAAAGCAGCCGTGGGCGGTTTTTTATTTTCCAACATATTCACATTAGTAGGTGTGCGTTGTCTGTCTCTGGTTCTTTGGTGGTAATGGTAATAATACCTTTTAGTCATACTTGCGTTGCACTCAGCAGAAAAGAGAATGTATCATGGGGCGTACCGGCTTAACATTACACGAAAGGAGTGCAACAATTTTCAGATATCGGTAGAAGGCAGTCCATAAGAGGATCAAAAAAACCAGCCGCAGTGGAGTGGTACACCGTGATCTGTGTGCAGCAGATTGTGGTTACTCCCGGTAAAATGTGGCACATTCCCCCTCCAAACGTGAAATTATGTGCAAAATATCCGAGTTTTATTGCTAAAAATAAAATTATATGCTACGTTTTGAAAAACAGCCACCTGCAAGCTCTCCAAAAACAAGTCACTGTCTAAAGTCATTTGTATTCACCCTTGGCATAAGACGTCTATGCTAAGGAGAGAATAAATCGAATCAAAAGGAGAAAGGTCGCTATGAAAAAACGCAGTATCATCGCCTGCCTGCTCACTTTGGTAATGCGCCTTGGCATGACCGGGTGCGCAGACCAGCCCGCCAACAAC
>OFGG01001594.1_pt1 | contig 14242 bp, 15 predicted proteins | sample 1521701 | NCBI WGS metagenome assembly OFGG01 (sample SAMEA3504081, study PRJEB24116) | mouse gut metagenome | biome: mouse gut; feature: mouse-associated habitat; material: faeces | place: Denmark | collected 2011
ATTCATGTCGGTCCTCAACCGGCTGCTGGACATCTGCCGGATGGAGGCGGAGAAGGGCAGCATAGACATGGGATTCTTTCGGTCGTTCGAGGAAGTGAGGGACAGGATCTGCTACCGCCTGATCGGGAAGGAAAGGAACCAGGAGATGCTGGAGGAGATACCATACATCGATTTCCTGGATTTGGCCATCTGCTTCTATTATGCCTACCACAATGACATTCTGGGGGATGGGACAATCCCCATCTATAACTCCCATATGGAGCTATGGGGCACCTGCACAGCAGAGCTGTTCGGGCTGGCGAAGCGCAACACGGCGAGGCTCTTCCCATGGACATGCGCATCCATGGAGGAGGTGCTGCACGAGATGGCAGGGCAGGATGTCGGCCCGGAGGACACGGCAGTACAGGATACATCCTTGCAGGAGATGCTGTTGAAGATTCTGAGCAATACCAAGAGGACACACGGGGCAGCATGCATGCTCTATCCTGGGGTGCTCGACAGCCTGGCCAGTAAGGAAGGGCATGACCTCTACATCCTCCCGAGCTCCGTGCATGAGGTGATCCTGCTGCCGGACATAGGCATCCCGTCGGCTACGGAGCTGAGGAATATGGTCAGGGAAGTGAACGACACGCAGGTGGCGCCGGAAGAGGTGCTGTCATACAGCCTCTACCGTTACCGACGCATGGATGGAAGGGTCACGATAGTATGAAAAAGGCTGATCTCTGGGGCAAGGAGAATGAAGTGAATGGCGAGTATGTAGAAATCTATTGAACTTGCTGAAAAGGATTTACTGCCTGACAGGATGGGCAGCCAAGAGGGGCTGCAGGCGAGAGAGAAAAGGAGGAGACACGATGCCAGAGAAACAGATGGGGAACAACAGGGTACAGGTGACAGGAGAGATTGTCTCAAGGTTCAGCTACAGCCATGAGATATTCGGGGAGCGGTTCTATATGACGGATGTCTCAGTGGGCCGTACTAGCGGGACAAAGGACTGCATACCGGTCATGGTCTCGGAACGGCTGATGGATGTCACAGAGGACCATATCGGAAAGCTGATATGCATAGAGGGGCAGTTCCGTTCCTATAACCGCCACGAGGAGCGCAGGAACAGGCTGGTGCTCTCCGTGTTCGCGAGGGAGGCCAGCCTCCTGGATGGGACAGAGGCAAGCGGGGAGGTGAACCAGATATTCCTGGACGGCTATATATGCAAGGAGCCGACCTACCGGAAGACGCCCCTGGGAAGGGAGATAGCGGATGTCCTGCTCGCGGTGAACCGCCCTTATGGGAAGTCCGACTACATACCGTGCATCTGCTGGGGGAGGGACGCGAGACATGCATCCCAGCTCAAGGTGGGGGATGGAGCGAGGATTACGGGCAGGATACAGAGCCGCGAGTATATCAAGGAGGTGCCGGGGGCGGAGGCCGAGGTGCGCATAGCGTATGAAGTGTCGGCCTGCAGTCTGGAGACAGGAGGCACTGAGCGGTGACGGCCATTGATGGAGCAGGCCAGGCATCCGCCTGGAGCGGAAAGATGGCAAGATGGGGCATGGTTCCATGCTTTATCCTGCGGCAGCTGTGGCCATAGGACAAGGCTTGCCGCAGCGGTGCCATCCCATATGTAAGGAAGAGCAATCCGTCCACGGCCAGGTGGAAGACGGCCAGTGACGACCGGCTGAGGCCATGGACGGCCATAGATGACCGGCTGAGGCCATGGATGGCCATAGCGGATATCAGAGGAAGAGAGAGGAGGAAAAGGCACATGACAAAGATGGAAGTGCTGGGGATGCTTGACGACATGGAGGAAGAGACGCTCAGGAGCAACGGCCTCATAGCCGGGTTCGTGACGGAGACGTTCGTCATCAACATGATCAGGAGGAAAAAGGAAGAAGTGGGCGCAAAGGAAGATGGCCGGGGTAACAGCAGCCCGGCCGCCTGCAGGAAGGAGGATGGTGCAGGTGGGGGAGATGGACAGCACACGCCGGGACGGTGCCGTGATATCAGACAGGGCAGCGAGGGGAAAGCGGATGTATGTGCCGGAAAGAGGCCGGAAGGATATGAGGACATTCTCCTATATGTCCCGGAGACGAGGCAGGTCATCCGAATCGCTGAAGGGAGCGGGGACAACCTCCTTGAGGAGGACATCAGGGAGGGATACGTCGATTACATCTACTATGAGCAGCATGAGGCCGGGGTAGGTATGCCGGTAGTGAACGGAGGGCAGATCCTGCTGAAAGACCAGCTGAGGGACAGGTACTGGTGCATGGCCGGCTGCATACCGGAAGTGCTGGACATGGCATATGGGGACAGCGGACTGGAGTATATGATTCTATAGGGATTGGCCGGGAGCCGACGCGGCCGTCAGGTTGGTGGCTGCAGTTCCACCTTTCCACCTATTCCACCGGATATAGAAACATAAAGCCAGCCATATTTTCCTATCGAAAATCTGGTGGAAATGGTGGAATCGTTCCCATACCGGGCAGCATATCGGAGGAGATGCTGTAACATGGATGGGGTAATTGAAACGAAAGAACAGGAAAGGCATATAGTACAATCATGTTTTTTTGTGTCCCCAAAAAGGACATCGACAATATTAAGGTAAGAGGCATGGGCATGCAGCGGATTATCGGGCAGGCGGAACAGAACATAAGGGTGCCTCACATCTTATAGAAAGCATCAAAAAAGCTGCAGGATGGAGAATCTTGATGCAGATCTGTAGAAGTGCATTGGGCCGGAGGAAAATCTGCTGAAAAGCTACAGCAGATTTTCAGGGACTACAGCAAGGATGTGGTAACGGCCTATCAGTTTTTGGTAAATGTTGTATGGGTTTATTTTTTCTAAGATGTGCGGAAACTTAGGCGGTATCGGCATTGATTATGGAGGACCACAATTTTATGGATTCAATAGCTTGTTGTCATAGCTTTTATAGGTTATAATAGACGAAAGGCCGTTCAGAATCATTTGGATGCCGACCAGAATGATGGCTTGAAGACATTGTGATGGTCAGAAGCATTGAGGGAAATCTTTTTAAGGATATACTTTCATGAAGAAGATGCCATATAAAGAAACAGGCTGACTATTGGGACTGATTATAGGAAATGGAAATCGGATAACAAATAATTAGGAAGAAAGGTGGTAATCTATATGTCAACATTACAGAGGCAGGTAATACAATCCCTGGATGGTCTGTCAGATGATAATCTGGTTTTTCTGCTTGATATGATACAGCGATTCATGAAGCCATCCGAGGCTGTGGGGGAAGATTCTGACAGATTGGCGATATCAGGGAATGGCAGGCGCAGAATCGGCAGTCTGGAAGGCCAGGACCTTATTGATGCAGATTATGACATAGATGGATGCAATGGTGAGATTGCAGAAATGTTCGGGGTATATGACGGATGAAGATATTGATAGATACACATATAGCTATTTGGGCGGTATTGAATGGCATTAAGCTGCTGGAAAAGGCAAAAGGTATGCTTCTCGATGCAGGAAATGAAATATTCTATAGCACAGCCTCTGTTTGGGAAATCACAATTAAGCATATGCTGCATCCGGATAAGATTCGGATTAGTGGCGGCCTTTTTGCGGAAGGCTGTGAAGAAAATGGGTACATGGTGCTGCCTGTCTTCAATAAACATGTCTCGGCGTTGGAGACCTTAAAGCGTCCAGAAGACGCACCTAGACATAATGACCCGTTTGACAGAATCATGGTGGCTCAGGCAAAAGCAGAAGAACTGATGTTCTTGACACATGATTCACTGATACCCTATTACGAAGAGCCGTTTATTATATCGGTATGATTCATATGGACAAAATGACATGAGGCCGCTGGACAATACAGCGGCCTGTTTCAGATTCTTTTTAGGATAAATTGCTTTGCGACAAGATATATTCTTTCAAAGCTTCTTTGGGGATTTTCCATATCCTTCCAATCCGGAACCCTTTCAGTTCGTTTCTCCCTAACAGTTCATATACCCTGTTCTTCCCGATACAGAGGGCTTCTGCTACATCGAATATAGTCATGATATCCTGATATTGCTCCAACATTTCTGATACCTCCCGTAATTGTTTTTATTAGATTGTTAAAAACGTTCGTACTTAGAGATAAAGAAATGGGAAAAATCATGAAGTGCATATGCCGGAGGTCGTAAAGGGCTTGTAAGGTTTAGTAAAGGTTAAGATAACTAACATAAAGTTAATAGAGTGGAGCGTGAGGTAGGAAGAGCCTATTAGTGGGAGCTACAGTAATGTGTCCTGGTCTTTTGGAAATGCTTTGTAGAGAAGAAAGATAGTGTGTAATACATTCTGCGTATTTATTATTATCGTATTGATAATTTGAATAATATGTTTTTAGTTTTGTTATATAGATTTTATATAATATTCTATGTTTATATAAAGAATTGATATTATAGAAACTATTCTATGATTTTTATATTAAACAGTAATTATCTATATAAAATATATTAAAAAATAATATATTCTAAATGTAGAATATTATAATTTATAATAAAGAACATTATGAATCATATTGGTCTTAGCAATCAAGATATACATAATATGGTTTAACCAGAATAAAACTTATAATCTAAAAACCGAAAGCCTTATGTTTTATGCCTTAATCAAGGTATATTATAATTCATGATTACCGCTTATTAAAATACTGGAAAAATCTGTAGTTTATGTATCGAAAGGAAACATATGAAAGAAAGAGATAAGAAGACTGTTATTATTTCAATACGTTGTACTCCTGAGATGGAGAAGAGGATAAAGGACAAGGCAGAACGGTTCGAGGAGTCCGTCAGTGAGTTCACTATGGACTGTATTAGTGCCGGACTGAAAAGGAAAACAAGGTATGATAAGAAAAAGGCAAGGGTATTAGTGGAAATGCAGGAAAAGATGAACACTATAATCCGCGACATTGGACAGAATCCTACACAACAGGCTATAAAACAGGAGTTGATAGATTTTTCAAAGGAGATGGTAAATCTATGGGACTTTTAGGAATCCCTACAAGGAAAGATGTAGAGAACCTGTATAAAAAGATTAGTAATACAAATTACAAGAAGGATAATTTCAGTAATCAGAAAGCTGTAGAGAACCTGATACGCTATGTCACAAGAACAAGAAAGGACGAAATGCCGGGAAGGGAATGGGTTCTATATGATGCGGTCGGAGCAATAAACGTGGCTTCTGTCGATGATATAATACAACAATTCCTTTTTGTGCAGCATGCGCATGGCATAGAGAAGAGAGGCGGGAGAAGGATGTACCATGAAGTATTCAATCTGATGGATGAGGAAGTGGCAGAGCTTGGATTCAGCCTTCAACGATTCTGGCAGTTGGGAATGGGATGTGCACAGATCTATTATGGTATGGGGTTCCAAGTGGTGTTCGCGGTTCATTGGGAATATGGAAAACATTTCCATATCCATTTTGCCGTCAATGGCATCAGCTACATCAACGGACATAAATGGCATACTTCATTGAATGAGATACATCAGAGGGAAGAGCTGTTCAACAGAATTCTCTACAACTGTAGAGCTATACCAGATGGAAAGACGGCAGCGATTTATTTCCAAGATGTACCAATGATTGGAACTTTGGGGTTCTAGCCATCAGAGGATTGCTTATAATAATTCAGATTCCACATTTTTGGCGGTGATGATTGAACATCATTCCACTGCTATCATCGTATGTAAGAATCTTCTCAGACAGGATAATATTTTCAGAAGCCTATGCAGTATTGCCATCCCAAAATATTTCGCCAAAACGTCCCAAGGCAAAAAGGCCTTAAATATATCCAGACAGATGTACATGTGGTAAAAAAAGGCAGTACCATCGACTGCCGACCAAAGGACAGCTGCTAAAGCATCTATTCCAGCAACTCGATGTAGATTTGCAGATAACGGTTCAGGCGATTCAATTCAGTATCATTGCCAGTATTCAAAATCCTCACGATTTCGTCCGGCAATTTGGAGAGGGCATCGTTGTTCTGCTTTCCGAAGATAAGGTAATCAAGGCTGCAGCCAAAGTGATTGCAGAATTGGATGAGGTTCTTCAGGGAGAGGCAGGAAGTGGCATTCTCTACATGGCTGATATGTTTCGGGCTTACCCCCAGCATATCGGCCAGAGCTTCTTGCGTGACTTTATGGGATCGGCGCACTTCTGCGATGCGTGAACCTATAGCTATCAAAGTGTCATTTTCCATGTCTGACTGAACCTCCCATATATAGTTTAGTTTTAATTGCGATATCCAATAATACATTTAAAGGTCTAGTTTTATAAAAAAGTATATGCAAAAGGTTTGATTTTTAAGAAATAGGATGATATAATAGATACCGTACATGGAAGAGACTTATAGAAAAGGAATAGGTGGAAATTCTTTGGAAATATGCAGGTAATAAATACGGCAGAAAATCATTCGATTACAAAACATGGGGGGAAAAATATGTCATTAGTCAAATGTCCAGATTGTGAAAAGATGGTATCACAAAGGGCCGATAAATGTCCATTTTGTGGTTGTCCAGCCAAGTTTTTTATATATGAAGATTCGCTTCAAAGCAGCAACAAGGAAAAAGCACATGTAAACGAAACAAATATGTTAAAGGGAAATGATACGAATCAAATAGAAGAAAGGGCAGATAAAACAGAAATTGCATCTAATCAAGGGCTTGTCGATGCAAAGATTAATTTCTATTTTGGCAAATATGGAGTTGCCTTTCATGCAAAAGGTGCTGCTTTTGCTGCCTTTTTTGGGACTTATTTGCAGGCGGCAGATATGGCATATGAGAGGATGCTCGATTGTTATAGGAAAGCAGGCTCTATAAGGAAAGCTTTAGAAATCTTGCCAGACAAGGCAAATGCGGTTATTTTTTCTTTGATTGATAAGGGTACGGGATATTTGTACTCCCAAGGAGTTTATATCACGCAGGAAGAATTCTTCCGAAAGTATAATTGTATTTATACGATGGACTATGACCGATATTACAGTGTCACACTAGAAAAGTATTCACAGATACTTGACATGCAAAAGGAGATGGCTGCATATAGAGATGCTGTAAAGGCGAGACGTGGCAGATGGCAAGGTGGTGGCTTTGGTATAAAAGGGGCTATTAAGGGAGCCATGACGGCATCGGCTCTTAATATGGGTTCTAAATTCTTGCATTCATTTGGCGATGCTTCGAGAGAAAGAAAGGATAATGAAGCTGTTCAGCAGAAATTAAGGGTATTATACAATGAATCCAAGGGGCAGCTTTGCCACAGCGTGAAGACATGCATGATGAACGTATATAGAGCAATGTGTGAGGAACTAAAAAAAATAAATGCTTTCGAGGAAATTATCCTGCTTCAGCCAGATAAAGCAGAGGCGCTCTTTGAAAACACCCAAAAATATGAGACGGATGCTGATACGATAAAGTGCAATATGATAAAGTGTATTGCGCTATATCCGGGAGAAAGAAAATACTATGAGGTATTTTTTGATGACTTTATGAATGAAGAGACAGATATAAGGGATTTTTTGCAATTCTGGCATTTGGAATATTTGTTGTCTGATATCCTAGATAGTCGTGAAAAACAAGATGAATTTACTGCTTTTATGGAAAAGAAAGGAATTGGAGGATTTGATTTCGGTAATCTGACTGCTGAAAATGCGATTGTATTATGGTCTTGGCTTGACGAATATGGAAAAGACGTTCCGAAGAATGGAGAGTGCGCAGAATGCGTATCAAGATATCTCCACCAGTTTCGGGATAAGTGGGAAGAACACAAGAAAGAGATATTGGTTGATTACCACCCTGCTAAATTTAAATTCCGGGAATTCCATCTATCTTGCGTGAAGAATCAGAAATGGCTTGATGTGAAATCACTGAGTGCATTTTCGTTTTATGTAACTTCAGAAAATAATAGGATAAGAGATTTTTTGGAATCGGATGGTGATTATGTGCAGCTATATTATGACACATCAATGACGGAAATGGGGACGAGCGGCCTAGCTGTCACTGGTAGATATGTCGTGGATTTAAAAAGCCGTAACAGGATTAAGATTTCTGATATAAGGAAAGTAGAGGTCGAGACAGCTGGTGAATACAGATTTGAATTGCTGATATCAGACGAGGAGAAAGAGATTAGGTTTTGTTGCAGTGAAATCAAGGACAATGAATCTGCAGCATACTATTTAAAGAATTATTTGAAAGCTGTCTTTGTAAGATATCGAAATAATAGATTCCTCACAGTAACACGAGTGATTCATCTGGAGGAAACCGCTATACCAGAAGTTTTCATTGATAAGAAAAGCGCGGAAGAATATCTGGGATATGTAAAAAAATACCAGAAAGATACTGGCAAACCAATAAATCTACAGTTCTCTAATATGTTTAGGAGGAGGTTCAAGAGCATATGGTCAAGCCAATGGAAGAAGATTGGACTGGAGGAAAGGAACATAATAAATCAGTATGACTATAAGCTTTCTGATAACAGTATCTTACGTAGGACTGGAGGCGAGGCATATGGCCAATATATCTTGATTTCTACAGAAGTCTTTACATTGACTGATTTTAATATGTATATCAACGGAAAGAAATATGACTTGGCAGAAATTAGGGAAATATTGCTTTTTGCCAATATGCATATAGAAGATAACAGATATATTTATATAGTAACGGATGAGGTGGTTGAAATCGCGACATATGAATATGCTTGGAAACTTAGGTATTTGGATGAAGTTCTTTATATGATAGATGTCGCATTGGAAGAGATGCGGAGAAAGGGCATAAAAGTTCATTATGATATGCAAACCCTTTTCTTTTGTGAGCAATGCGGATCCATTGAAGTGACGCAAGGATTGATAAGTTGGAAGTGTGAAAAGTGTGGAAACAAGAAATTTGGAAAAATATGTAGTCTAGTACCAGAAGATAGAGATATTCCATATTTCAGAAAGGTTGTAGATGGGTCATCTATATTATTGGAAAAGGAAAAGCAGATATTTGCTGATGAAATATTGCATTCCACATGGATAGAGGAGGTTGAACAGATTATGAAACATAATAGTAGTTGAGAGAAAGGATGTTTTGATGTCAAGTTAAATGAGAGAGGAGACAGAAAGATGAAAGAAATATTGGCGCTTATTTATATTGTGGCCGGATGGTGGGCAATAAATAAAGTATGGTATTCAAAGCGGGTGTACCTTGTAAATGATTCAATGAAATTCTATATGATGAAATTTTTTTGGGTCATTTTGTTTGGATGGGCTTTAATTCCAATTGCTGTCGTTATGCTCTTATTAGGTAAATGATATAGGGGGTAAAACATTAGAAAAGTAAAATGTGATGGCGATGGCATGTCTAGTAGGACAATTTTGATAGCAAAGATATAAAACCATAAAACGTGAAGTTTTTAGTGTAAATTTTTATAAACTGGGACAGTGTATTCCAGTGTAAAGGTACAGAAATACAGTCATATATTATATAGGTGTAAGCTGCTCATCGATATGTCTGCAGAGTTTCCTGAGTGCATCAGGACAATCAATGCTGTGAGTATAGTACAGATAGGGGAGGCCCGTAGAGGGTTCTCCCCTATTTCTATGTAAAGCAGATATCTGTGGCATGAGGGAACGGGCGGCAGACAAGACTAGACAGCAGCCAATCAAAAAAGAAAGGAGAAAGGAATCATGGCAGCAGAAGTGGAATCGATGTTCTACACGAGGGAGAAACCGTGGCATGGCCTCGGTGCAAAGGTAGAAGAGGCGCCGTCCTCAAAGGATGCGCTTCGGCTTGCGGGGCTGGATTGGAGGGTAGTGCAGGAGTCTGTCTATACGCGCGGGAGGACAAAGATACCCGGCTATATGGCCAACATCCGCGACAGCGACAGGAAAGTGCTGGGAGTGGTGTCCGAACGGTACAGGATCATCCAGAATGAAGAGGCTTTCTCGTTCACGGACGCCCTGCTCGGCAGAGGCGTCCGTTATGAGACGGCGGGCTCGCTGCAAGAGGGGCGGAAAGTGTGGCTCCTTGCCCGCCTCCCGAGAGAATACATCATGTCGGGCGAGCGCATCTCGCCATACCTGGTCTTCAGCAACACGCATGATGGGAGCGGCGCCGTGAAGGTTGCGCTGACGCCGGTACGCGTGGTCTGCAACAATACTCTGAACCTTGCCCTGGATACGGCAAGGCGCTCATGGTCGATGGTGCACACCGGCAACATCAAGGACAAGATTAGGGAGGCAGAGGACACACTTTTCCTTGCAGAGGAGTACATGGAGCGCCTCGGAAAGGAGTTCGAGCATCTCCGTGGGCAGGAGGTCACGGACGGACAGGTAAGGGGATACATCGAGCAGCTCCTACCTATAGAAAAGGATGCCACGCCAATCCAGAGAAAGAACATCATCAGGCTCCGCGAGGACATGGAGGAGCGCTACTTCGGCGCGCCTGACCTGAAGGAGGTTGGGAGCAATGCGTACCGGTTCATCAATGCCGTGTCGGACTTCGCGACGCATGCAAGGCCGCTCCGGAGGACGGCGAGCTACAACGAGAACCTGTTCAGCCGTACCATTGATGGGAACCCTTTAATCGACAAGGCGTACCAGCTGGTAAAGACAGCATGAGGAAAAATACGGAAACAAGATTTCAAGGGCAGATGCCGGACAGGCATCTGCTTCAGCTTTATGGAGGTGCATATAATATGAGGATAGTCGTGAAGACGAACAATCTGTCAAGGGAGGAATGGCACAGGTACCGTACAAAAGGCATCGGCGGTTCGGATGTGGGCATCATAGCAGGAATCAACCCTTTCAAGTCCGTCCACCAGCTCTGGCTGGAGAAGACCGGGCAGATCGAGGCAGAGGAGGGCGACAGCGAATACGCACATTTCGGGACGCTCCTGGAGCCGATCGTCAGGAAGGAGTTCACGGAGCGCACAGGGATCAAGGTCAGGCAGAAGCACATGCTCCTGCAGAGCGAGGAGCATCCGTTCATGTTCGCCAACCTTGACGGAGCCATCAATATGGATGGGGAGTTCTGCATATTCGAGGCAAAGACGGCTTCTGCCTTCAAGCAGGAGGTATGGGAGGAGGGGACTCCCGCGCCGTACATCCTACAGGTGCAGCATTACATGGCGGTGACAGGGGCAAAGAGGGCCTATATAGCTGCATTGGTCGGCGGCAACCGCTTCTTCTGGCACGAGGTTGAACGGGATGACGGGTTGATAGGCAAGATAACCGCGATGGAGAGGCACTTCTGGGAGACATATGTATTAGGAGGCGTGGAGCCTGTTCCCGATGGTTCAGAAGCGACAACAAGCTATTTCAATTCCAGGTACGGCAGCTCCAACGGAGAGACGATAGAGCTCCCTGCCGAGGCATTGGCGGTATGTGATGAATATGAAAGGGCCTCCAGACAGCTGAAGGAGCTGGAGGAAGTGAAGAATGCAGCCGCCAACCAGCTCAAATGTTATCTGAAGGAGGCCGAGTCTGGGACAGTAGGGGGCAGGACCGTCACATGGAAACCGATCAGCAAGCGCGTCGTGGATTCCAAGAGGCTGAGGGCAGAGCAGCCGGACATCTATGCGAGCTACCTCACGCAGAGCAGCTACAGGCGCCTCTCAGTGGCATGAGGGCCTATCATGATGAGATGGCGCCGTGTGGGACCAGGAAGTCATCAAGCGAGGATGGAAGGAGATGCGGAATCATGGAGCAAAAGGTGATAAGGCTCCTCAGGGCCAATGAGATTGAATGCCGTGTAGGGACGATCAGCGAAAAGGGGGTGTCTCTTCTTCTATATAAGGACGCCCGATGCGATATGAAGATTCTTGACGAGGTATATGGGGCGAACAACTGGCAGAGGACGCACGAGCTGATTGGCGGCAACCTCTACTGCACTGTCAGCATATGGGACGAGGGGAAGAAGCAGTGGATCGGGAAGGCGGACGTAGGGACGAAGAGCTACGCCGAAAAGGAGAAAGGAGAGGCCTCGGATTCCTTCAAGAGGGCATGCTTCTCCCATGGCATAGGAAGAGAGCTTTATACGGCACCGTTCATATGGGTCGGAGCCTCGAAGGTGAAGCTGCAGAAGAGGGATGACAGGTATGTCACTTACGACAAGTTCTCTGTCAGCAGCATCTCCTATAACGAAGAGCGTGAGATTATAGGGCTCACTATCATCAATCAGGACGGGAAGGTGGTCTACAATCTGGAAGATAGGGCTGCAGAACAGACAGATGCAGCGCCGAAGCAGGAGAGGAATCCAAAAGAGCAGTATGCAGAGCAGATTAACAAAGAGCTTTTGCGGACTGGGGTGGCCCTTGATACGGTGCTGCAGAGGTATGGGGTCAACAGCATACAGGAGATGGACGAGAGTACATACAAGAAAGCGATGAACAGCCTGAAGCGCACGAAGACGAAAGCGGCATAAATGTAAGAAATCTGAAATGATGAGAGCCAGGGTTTTCCAGTTTCCATTGGTTTGATAACTAGAAAGAAAGAGGAAATCTGCAATGGATTGACATCAGTAATGACATCAACGATGGGCATATGTAGGGATAAAACGGAACAGAAAAGGATAAAATAGCTGGGATATTTATGGCTCATAGTTATCTGGGACAAAGGAATTATAGATTTAGGTTCTGGTGTCCCCCGACGTGCAGGTTCAAGTCCTGTTATCCGCACCAGATAATGATAATCCGAACCCGGTTCCAATCGGGGACGGCTTCGGATTTTTAGTATATCTTGAGTGCTAAAGCAAAAGCAGCGGTATCGTGAGTGATACCGCCGCTTTTGTTATTCAAAAATAAGTGTGGATTTTTATGAGAGGTTCCGCTATAATACAAGATATAGGCAGGAGGTAATGTATGAGTACTATAATTGGTGAAGTATCAATACCTGCTGACGATCAAGGATTTGTTTTAATGCAATGTCCTCTATGCGGGGAATTTTTTAAAATAAAACCAGAGGATTATCATGCAGAAGATGTTATTGAAATATGGTGTCCAAGTTGTGGTTTAAAAGCGGAAAATTATTTTACTGATGACGTGATAGAGCTTGCTCTAAAAAAGACAAAGAATTACGCAAATGATTTAATATATAACGAGATGAAAAAGTGGGAGAAGAAATTCAAAGGTTCATTTATCTCGTTCAAAGCAAGTAAAAAGCCACAGCATGAAGAAGAATATCCTATTAAGTATGGAATAGAAGCTTTAGAAGTTGAGGAATATTCTTGTTGCAAGCGGGAAGCAAAAATCAAACCAATATATAAAATGTGCGGGAGTTATTGCCCGTTTTGTGGGGTAAGGTATGAAGAACATTGATAAAAAACAGTTGAAAATAATTTCCATGGAATTTAGAACAATTGCTAACCGTTTGATTACATGCAATCATCAGACGGGAATGGCTTTATTGAAAAAATTTATGGCTTATATTGACGAAAACGAAATTATATCAGAGTACATAAAGCAATATGTTAATCCAGACGATTTTGAGCCAGTTGAAAGAGGGACTTGCTTCTCCTCAATGGGCGATACAAAACAAGAGGAAATCTCTTATACATATCAGTATTTGAAATATGCTGTAGAGAATTATCACAACTTTTACCATGATATGGCTTTTCGTTATGCAAGGGAAGCGAATGATGCTGTAAAAGAATTTTGTAATCGAATAGTACTTCCTTTTGTCAACTATATTGAAGGGTATCTTACGGAAATAGGCATTCAGATGGGATATGATGAGGATAAAAAATTTATGATTAATGTAAATGGTGGCGTGGCACAGGTAAATGTAGCAAATGATAACGCAACAGTTCATGCAACTCAAAGCAATGGCATTGATGTTACTCAATTAGAAAACATTATCTCTGATATTATGAAACACATGCCTACTGATATTACACAAGAAGAACAGGAACAAATAAGTGACAGTGTTGAAGTAATCCGAGCTGAGGTACAAAGTGCAAGTCCTCGAAAGGGGTTCATTAAAACAGCGCTGAAAGGATTACAAGCTATCAATGGGACTGCACAATTCGGAGCAGCTATTGCTACATTAGTTCAATTTCTTGGAATAGTTTTATAATTGGGATTATCGTTAAAAGCGGCGGTATCGTGAGTGATACCGCCGCTTTTGTCATACGCTCTTTTTCTTTTCTGTTTCTTTTGCCCTCTGCGCTTTCCACTCCTCAAATTCTTTTTGTCCTTCCGGGCTTTCAAAGAATTTTTGGATTTCGGGAAGCAAGCACCGGGCAAGGGCTTCTATCTCATGCTG
>OFGG01001600.1_pt1 | contig 14212 bp, 15 predicted proteins | sample 1521701 | NCBI WGS metagenome assembly OFGG01 (sample SAMEA3504081, study PRJEB24116) | mouse gut metagenome | biome: mouse gut; feature: mouse-associated habitat; material: faeces | place: Denmark | collected 2011
CCGCCCGCCTGCATCAGCGCTACCAGATCGAGGCCACTTCCACCTCAAGCAGCTTGTCAATCGGGGACGGGCTCATACCGTTCCCGTCCGTCCCCTCAAAATATTTCCGGCTGGCAGATTCAAAAAGCACATAGACATGTTCCCCCGCGATCGCAATCTCCTCCGAACACGGAGGCATCTCCACCCTGATCTCCGGCGCATTCGGCTTCCGCGTCAGCATCAGAAGCGAGGAATACACCTTCAGGTAAGACGAATTGTTCCTGCCATAGGAAGTGCTGAGATAAACCGCCCCCTCCCCGTCAAACGCAATCCCCTGCACCCTGCTCGGAATGTGATAGCTTCCCAGGGATACGAGCGTATCCTCCGCAGCGTCATAGCTGTACGAAAGCATCTGGGAATTAAAAAGCTTTGTGTGCGTGGCCACCCAGATCCTCCCGCCGTAACAGGTAATGCACGACGGCGTATTACGGATTTTATATTCCTCCGAAAAACGCAAAACATCGACACTTCCTCCCGGCATCTCTTCCACAATCTCCAGAATGCCCGCATAAGACATCCTCTCCAGCGTGTTCGAGCCGGAATGGCAGATCCAGACATTCTCTCCGTCAAAGGCAATCCCGCCAAGATGACTATTCTTTTTCATTCGAAGCGTTGCCAGATACGCTCCGCTCTCCCTGTCAAAAATCATCAGAGACCCGGCCACACCGGAATCCTCCGCATATGAAGTGATCAGAATCAGCTCCGGCGTAAAGCACAGCCCCTGCACGCACTGTCCCTCGCTGCCGATGAGATCCCGCAGATAATCCTTCTCCCTCGTGGACGGCATCCCGGGAATCGCCATCCCGTCCAGAAAGCCGTAACTGCACTCTTTTAATTCCCTGTAATTCCCACTCAGAACTCCCCCGGATCTGTAGGGATACATCTCAACACTGTAACTGCTGTCAACCACATCGGTCCACTTTGCATACAAAACCAGATTTCCGGCATGTTCACGGCGGATCTCCGTGATCTTATGCGTGAAAGCGCCATCCGTATACCAGCCCGCAAAATTATATCCCTCCCGCACCGGCACGTCCGGAACAAACGGCAGAGACTCACCTGTCAGAAAATCCGGATTGTGATCGCTGTTCCTTCCGCCGTCCAGAACATAATACAGGTGAATGTCTGTACTATCCGGATTCATATGCGGCTCTCTCCCGGATCTTTCCGGGAATCCGGGAAGGAGCCTGCGCTCAAAGCCATTCGCCGGGGCGTAGACCAGCCCGCGATCAAGCATACAGGCTCTCATCATCCCCGGATCATTCAGAAGGAGGACAAAAATGTAACATACCACAAAAAATTCCCTGTGCAGTTTCATTTTCTCCTCCTTTCTGACTCTTTTAACCTGCTTATTCCTCCTGGCTGTCCAGATTCGCGGCTCTCGCCTCCACTTCTTTCGCCTGAATCTCAGCCGGCGCCTGCTCATATCTCGCAAATTCAAAAGAAAACGTGCCGCTGCCGCCGGTCATCGAACGGATATCTGTATTATATCCGTATAATTCCATGTACGGGATATCCGCAACAATCTCCTGACAGCCGTGCTCCGCCGGATTCATGCCAAGGACGCGCCCGCGCCGTTTGTTCAGATCTCCCATAATATCGCCCGTGTATTTGTCCGGCACCACCACTTTCAGGGAAGCGATCGGCTCTAACAGGACCGGGGAAGCCTGCATAAATCCCTTTTTGAACGCCTGAATCGTCGCCACCTTAAACGCCATCTCGGAGGAATCCACCGGATGGTAAGAACCGTCGTAGAGCACCGCCTTCATACCTACAACCGGATATCCTGCCAAGGGTCCCTTTAATACACATTCCTGAAGTCCCTTCTCCACCGCCGGGAAGTAATTCTTCGGAACAGCGCCGCCGACGACACACTGATCAAAGACATATGCCGTATCAAGATCACCGGACGGCTCAAAGGTCATCTTTACATGACCGTACTGTCCGTGTCCGCCGGACTGTTTTTTGTATTTGTACTCCACATCGGCTTTCTTCCGGATGGTCTCACGGAAAGCAACCCTTGGTTTTTTCAACTCTATATCCACTTTGTAACGGTCAAGCAGCTTGGCGGCAACGACATCCAGATGCTGATCACCCATGCCGTATATCAGGGTCTGGCCGTTCTCGCTGTCGTTGACCACCTTTAAAGTCAGATCCTCTGCCATCAGCTTCTGAAGCGACTGTGAAATCTTATCCTCGTCCCCCTTGTTCTTTGCCTTGTAGCGCTTGTACGTATAGGGTGTGGAAACAGACGTCCGGATATACACAACCGGGTTCGCTTTTGTGGACAGGGAATCTGTGGTAGCCACGGATGTCAGCTTCGCGAGCGCGCCGATATCCCCGGCATGCAGCTCTTTGACCTCCTCCGGCTTATTGCCGCGCATCACATAGAGCCTGCCGGTCTTTTCCTCCGTGTCCTTATGATGATTCAAAAGAACATCGTCCGTCTTTAACACCCCGGAATTGACCTTGATCAGGGAATATTTTCCAATAAAGGGGTCCGCAATTGTTTTAAAAACATAGGCGGATTTGGGTTTGGAAAAATCATAATCCGCGTGGAACACCTCGTTGGTCTTTGCGTTAATCCCGGCACAGGCGCGTTTTTCCGGACTCGGGAGATATTTCACGATATCGACCATCAGCGTATACATTCCTCTGGCAAGAACATTCGAACCCATCAGCACCGGAACAATGCTTCCGTCCGCTACATTGACGCGCAGCGCCTGACGGATCTCATCCTCGGAGAACTCCTCCCCGCTGAAATAGCGGTCCATAAATTCCTCGCTCGTCTCCGCTACCGCCTCCATCAGTGCTTCCCTGCAGAGCTGAAGGTTCTCTATGGAGTAATCGGGCACATCCGCCTTCACGACATCGCCCTTTTCTGTCCAGCGCTTTGCTCTCTGCTGCAGTACATTGACATAACCGACAAACTGTCCGTTCTCACGGATGGGCAGATGAAACGGCGCGATATGTTTTCCGTACATTTCCTGAAGATCCGATACTACCTGACGGTAGCTGGCCTCGTCAATATCCATATCCGTGACAAACACCATGCGCGGGAGCTTATATTTTTCACAGAGCTCCCATGCCTTCTTCGTTCCCACTTCAATACCGGCCTTGCCGGACACGACAATAATCGCCGCATCTGCAACCGAGACCGCTTCCTCTGCCTCGCCGACAAAATCAAAAAAACCCGGCGTATCCAGAATGTTGATCTTTGTGTCCTCCCATGGAATCGGGATCACGGAGGTGCTGATGGAAAAATGACGCTTTATTTCTTCTTTGTCATAATCACTGATTGTGTTGCCATCTGTGACCTTTCCCATGCGCGTTGTCATCCCCGCGAGATAAGCCATGGCCTCCACAAGGCTCGTCTTGCCGCATCCTCCGTGGCCGAGTAAGACCACATTGCGAATCTTGTCAGTTGTGTAAACATTCATAGCAGGTCCTCCATATATTTATTATTCAAACCGTCAGAATCCGGTGAGACTGTTCTGCGATTTGCTGTATGTCTATATTTTACTAAATATTGTCCTTTATTACAACTTATTTATTCAATTTAACGAATATTATTCTGAAAATACGTCTTATGTCATTACACACGGATTGTCACCGGACCTCTCTTTTTTCTCTTTATTTCCGCAGCAGAGCCGCGCGCCGGATTATTTAAGCCGGTTCAGGGGAAAAATCATTGACAAACCCCGCCGGATATGCTACTTTGATTTCGTCACAGGAAATACTTAAGCTACTTATATGTATTGGAGGAGGGGTTTTATGCAGCAGGGTACCGTAAAATGGTTCAACGCCAAGAAGGGGTATGGATTTATTTCAGATGAATCCGGCAATGATGTGTTTGTGCATTTTTCCGCACTGAACATGGACGGATTCAAAGAGCTGAAAGACGGCGAGCAGGTCGAGTTTGAGGTAACACAGGGCGCAAAAGGACCTCAGGCCGCCAATGTAACCCGTATTGCCTAGTAATCTGTACGGAAAAACAAAAAATGCCCGCAGCGTGAGAACGCTGCGGGCATTTTTCTGTTTTCCGCTCCGGTCATGCGGTCAGGATCCCTGACCATAGTATGCATCCGGCCCGTGTTTGCGGTAAAAATGTTTTTCCCTGATATTTTCCGGCGCCGGCAGCGCCCGTGGATTGATCAGCTCCGTGCTGCGCGCCATCCCGGCAACCACCTCAAGGACCACCGCGTTGTGCACTGCCTCCGCGGCGTCCTTCCCCCACGTAAACGGTCCGTGATTCGCGCAGAGAACAGCCGGTGTGTACGCCGCCACAAGACCGCGCTCCTCAAATGTTTCAATGATCACCAGGCCGGTATTTTTTTCGTATGCCTCCTCCGTCTCCGCGGGAGTCAGATTCCTCGTACAGGGAACCGGCCCAGAAAAATAATCCGCATGCGTGGTGCCGTATACCGGGATATCCCTGCCAGCCTGCGCCCAGGCCACGGCTTCCGGTGAATGTGTGTGCACGATACCGCCTATATCCCGGTATTTTTTATACAGCTCTATATGAGTCGCCGTGTCGGAGGACGGTCTGTAAGTTCCCTCGATCCGCTTCCCGCACAGATCCATTACAACCATATCCTCCGGCCGGAGCGCCTCATACGCCACACCGCTCGGTTTAATAATGAAGTAACCGCTCTCACGGTCCATGCCGCTCACATTCCCCCATGTATATGTGACAAGCCCGCGGCGGGAAAGCTCCATATTTGCCTCATAAACCTGCTTTTTTAAATCCTCTAACATCATTTCCTCCACACACCCTGTCCGTACTCATCAGGGTGCGCGCAATTTCTTCTTTTACTTTCCCAGCTCTGCCGCGACACGGTTCACAATTCCCTCCGCGTCCAGCCCGTATTTGTGAATCAGCTCCTTTGCCGGACCGGATTCACCGAACACATCGTTGATGCCGATTCTTGTAAGTTTTACCGGACACTTTTCGCAGAGGACTTCCGCAACAGCTGCACCGAGCCCTCCCACAACGGAATGTTCCTCCACGGTAAAAATCCGCCCTGTCTTTTCAGCAGCCTCTATGACAAGCTCCTCGTCAATCGGTTTGATTGTGTGAATATTGACGACCTGTGCGCTGATCCCTCTTTCCGCAAGTGTTTCCGCCGCGGAAAGCGCCTCGCACACACACAGTCCGGTCGCAAATATCGTACAGTCCGACCCGTCGCGCAGCCTGATCCCTTTTCCGGTCTCAAATCTGTAATCCGGCCTGTCATTGATCACCGGAACCGCCAGCCTTCCAAAACGAAGATATACCGGCCCGTCATACTCAAAAGCGGCCCGCACCGCGGCGGCAGCCTCCACGGCGTCGGAAGGATTGATCACAACCATCCCCGGAATAGCGCGCATCAGAGCAATATCTTCATTGCACTGATGGCTCGCTCCGTCCTCCCCGACGGAAATACCCGCATGCGACGCCCCGATTTTCACGTTCAGATGCGGATAACCGATGGTATTGCGCACCTGCTCGAAGGCACGTCCCGCGGCAAACATCGCAAAAGTGCTCACAAACGGTATATAGCCGCAGGTGGACATCCCGGCTGCAACGCACATCATATTTGCCTCCGCAATTCCACAGTCAATGTGACGGTCAGGAAACTCCTTCTGAAAGACGCCCGTCCTGGTCGCTGCGGCGAGATCTGCATCCAGAACGACAAGATTTTCATGTTCCCTTCCAAGTTCCACCAGGGCGCTGCCGTAGCCGTCCCTGGTTGCCATCTTTTTTACTTCTGACACAGCGCTTCACCTGCCTTCCTCAGATCTTCCATTGCGACTGCATACTCCGCGTCGCCCGGCGCTTTGCCATGCCAGTCGGCCACATTTTCCATAAAGGAAACGCCTTTTCCCTTTACCGTGCGGGCGATAATGGCGGTCGGCATTCCCTTTGTCGCCCGCGCCTCATCAAAAGCGCTCTTCAGATCATTAAAATCATTCCCGTCAATTGTGATCACATGAAAATGAAAACTTCTGAACTTCTCATCAATCGGATACGGCGAACAGACCTCGTCAACCGGCCCGTCAATCTGCAGATTATTGTTGTCCACAATCACACAGAGATTATCAAGTTTGCGGAAACCGGAAAACATGGCCGCCTCCCAGATCTGCCCTTCCTGAATTTCTCCATCTCCGCAGAGCACATAGACGCGGTAGTCTTTTTTCTGCATCTTTCCGGCCAGAGCCATTCCCGCCGCACAGGAAAATCCCTGTCCCAGGGAGCCGGAGGACATGTCCACCCCCGGAATATGCTTCATATCCGGATGCCCCTGAAGGTAGGAGCCGGTGCGGCGCAGGGTCAGAAGATCTTCCACGGGAAAAAAACCGCGATGCGCCAGCGCCGCATACAGCCCCGGTGCAGTGTGTCCCTTGGAGAGGACAAAACGGTCGCGGTCCTCTTTTTCCGGATCGGCCGGATCAATGTTCATTTCCTCAAAATAAAGCCAGGTAAAAATATCTGCCGCAGACAGAGAGCCGCCCGGATGCCCCGCCCCGGCGCTGTGTACAGCCGACACAATCCCCTTGCGAACTTCCAGGGCTGTTTTCTGAAGTTCTGACTTGTTCATGATATTCTCCTTATACTTGCGTTATTAATTCAGTTTCTTAAATTATCCGAAGACCGCAAAGCGGTCCTCTCCCTCTGTTTTCGTTTTTTATCTGATCTTTTTATCCGAAGACCGCTTCCTCTCTGATTATGCTGCTTTATCCAAAAACTGCTCTGTAGTCCTCCTGGAATTTTTCGATTCCGGCGTCTGTCAGCGGGTGTTTTACCATCTGCTCGATAACCTTATAGGGAACCGTCGCGATATGGGCGCCGGCCAGTGCACAGTCGGTGACGTGAACGGGATGGCGGATGCTTGCCGCGATGATCTCTGTCTCAAGCCCGTAGTTGTCAAATATCTGTACAATATCCTCAATCAGATCCGTACCGGTCATACTGATATCATCCAGTCTTCCCAGAAACGGAGAAACATATGTCGCGCCGGCCTTTGCCGCAAGCAGAGCCTGATTTGCTGAAAAAATCAGGGTCACATTCGTTTTGATGCCTTCCGCCGACAGGACTTTCACGGCCTTTAACCCCTCAGTTGTCATTGGAATTTTCACGACCATATTCGGATGTATCGCTGCAATTTCGCGCCCCTCCCTGATCATGCCTTCCGCATCGACAGTAGTGGCTTTGACCTCGCCGCTGACGGGGCCGTCAACGATTGTTGTGATTTCTTTTATGACTTCGCTGAAATCCCGTCCTTCTTTCGCAATCAGGGATGGATTCGTGGTAACTCCGCAAATCACCCCCATATCGTTCGCCCTGCGGATATCATCTACATTCGCTGTGTCAATGAAAAACTTCATTCTTCCTCCGTTCCGCCGCCTCTGCGGCCCTGTGTTCCTGCTGTGTACACACACATTTTTGGCATGTCTATCATATTCCTTTTTTTTAAAAAAATCAATAGGATATTATAACGGGATTGTCTCAGCCGCGATCCGCTCAGCCGCAAGCGCTTTTTTATAATCCGCCAGATACCTGTCAAAACCGGCTGCGTCCTCCGGGTCCGGCTGCATCACGGTTCCTCTCTCTCCCTGAAAAACCTTTTCGCACAGATAGTGCTCCAGCGTTTCCCCTTCCTCTTTTGCCGCCATATAAGAGGCCAGCAGCGCCATTCCCCAGGGACCACCCTCTCCCGCCGTCTCCATCACCGCAACCGGCGTGTTCACAGCCGCCGCGAGAAACCCCTGTGCGACGCCTTTTGTCTTAAAAAGCCCGCCGTGTCCGTATATCCGGCTGGCTTCCACCCCTTCCTCTTTCAGCAGAATATCAAGACCGGATTTTAACGCTGCCAGTGAAGAATACAGGTGCGCCCTCATAAAACCGGCAAGTGTAAGGCGTGCGCCCGGTCTGCGCACAAACAGAGGCCTGCCCTCCTGTATACCCATCACGGGTTCCCCGGAAATATAATTGTACGACAGAAGACCGCCGCAGTCCTTCTCCCCCTCGAGGGCCCTGTTGTAAAGCATTGCATAAAGCTCTTCCTTTTCCACCGGCACGCCCAGAAGCTCCGCAAATTCTGAAAAAAGACCGGTCCACGCATTCAGATCAGATGTGCAGTTATTGCAGTGCACCATGGCCACATTATGACCACACGGTGTCGTGACCACATCGATCTCCTCATGCACTTCTTTTAGCGCCTGTTTCAGAACAACCATCGCAAAGACAGAAGTCCCGGCAGAGACATTTCCAGTGCCGGGAGCCACTGAATTTGTCGCCACCATACCGGTGCCGGCATCTCCCTCCGGCGGACACAGCGGTATCCCGGGGGAAAGATTCCCACTCACATCCAGAAGCTTCGCCCCGCCCGGTGTCAGAACTCCGGACGGCTCTCCCGCGATCCGCACCCCGGGCAGTATCTCTTCCGGTTTCCACGGATAATTTTTTTCTGCAATAAGTTCCCGGAATTTTCCCAGCATATTCTGATCATAATTCTTCGTTGCCGCATCAATCGGAAACATACCGGACGCTTCCCCGATACCGGTGACCTTTTCCCCTGTCAGCGTCCAGTGGACATATCCCGCCAGTGTCGTCAGATAGCGGATATGCTCTGTATGTTCCTCCCCGTTTAAAACAGCCTGATACAGGTGCGCGATACTCCAGCGCTGCGGAATATTAAACCGGAACGCCTCTGACAGCGCTGCCGCCGCCTCCGCTGTGTTCGTGTTTCTCCATGTCCGGAACGGCACCAGAAGTCTTCCATCCCCGTCAAAAGCCATATAACCGTGCATCATGCCGGAAAACCCGATCGCCCGGAGCGTCTTTATACGTACGCCATAGTTCTCAAGAACCTCTGCCGCAAGTCTGCCATAACAGTCCGCAAGCCCGCTCCATACAGCCTTTGTGCTGTAAGTCCAGATTCCATCTGCCAGCTGATTCTCCCAGTTATGCACACCGGATGCAATGGGCGTGTGGGATTCATCCACCAGCACTGCTTTAATCCGGGTCGAGCCGAATTCAATGCCGAGAACTGCCCTGCCATCCCTGATCGTTTCTCTCACATTTTCCATTTTAATCTCCATTCCGGAGCGTTAACGCGACGGGACGTTTACACGATGGGACAACGCAGATCCCGGATTTATGTCTGCCATCAGGACCGTCACATGATTATCCCGCTCCGCTGTTACTCTTTTTTCAGATTTTTTTAATTTTCCCGTTTTTTCCGTCCGCTTTCAGGATATACTGATACAGTCATTTATACAAGCTGTTTTTTTGCATAACTATTTTAATGAATGGCAATACTGTTTTTAAAGGAGGGTAATACTGTGAAAAATAAAATTTTCACAGGAAAATTTGTGCTTGCACCCGGATTCACGGGCGCATCAGGAATGGAGGGGTACTATGAATACAAGCTGGCTTGATTACACACTGCTTGCACTGGTGATTATCGGTGCGGTAAACTGGGGATTAATCGGATTTTTCAGATTTGATCTTGTGGCATTCATCTTCGGAGATATGTCATGGCTCTCAAGAATCGTATATGCCGTCGTCGGAATCGGCGGACTGTACCTGATCAGTATGTTTGGCAGAATCCGATCAATCGATCAGGCATAAAGCGCACAAAAAATCCCCGCACTGCCGGAAATGAACTTTCACAAAAGCCGGCAGTACCGGGGAAACTGCTGACAGGCCGCGGCCCGGTCTGTTTATAAGGAAATGACGATTTTTGCCCTGGCGCTCTCCGGAAGATCCTTCTCATTGCGGGAAACGCTTAAGACAAATTTAACATTGTACTTCTCGCTGATAACATCCAGCTTGCTGATGGCACCGCAGATCTCTTCATCCGTATCGATCTGGGCGATGGTGAGGAAACTGTCCAGGTACATCTCTTCGAGATCATTGTCCTGTGATACGATGCCGCAGATAAAACCGAGAAACTGGTCGCAGTCGTCGAGCGGATAATCCGTGACATTGATCAGCCTTACCCTGTTGTTTAATTCATACATATGCTTCTGACTCTTGTCAAGATACACGAGATTCCCCGACGCGGATGCAACGGATGCATTCACTCTGCTTAACAGCTCTTTTGTCTTGCCTTTTCCTTTTTCACCTGAAATTATCTCTATCATGGCCATTTCCTCCTGGTATTCCTGCTTTTATCGGTATTTTCTGGAAAAATGAATAAAAACAGTTAATATTTATAAAATGATTATAGTATATATGCACAGAAAACTCAATAGTTTTCTGTCTAAATACAATTGTTTTCTGCATAAATACAGGCGCCTTCCACAAAAACACAGCCGCTTTCCGCGAAATACAGCCGCCTTCCTGATAACAGGATCATCTGCCGGCAGTGTCATCCACCCGCTTTTTCCAGCATTTCGTTCATCAGCAGGTACAGGTTGGCGCGGACGTCTGCTTTCAGAACGATGGAGATCAGCTCTTCCCCGGAAGCTTTCCTGGAGTAGAGAGCCAGGCAGTAACCGGCATCGTTGGTTGTTCCGGTCTTGCCTCCTATGATCTCGATTCCGTCCGGCGCTTCCGCCTGACCGTTTATGTAAAGATTGGTATTTTCCCAGGTTTTCTGCACTGCCGCTCCCGCCGCATCCCGATAGCTGGCGGTATAGGCATCCATATGGATCGCATCGACAAAAGTCTCATATTTCACTGCCGCGGCAAGCATAAGATACAGATCGTATACCGAGGTATAATGTTCCGGATCCGGCAGTCCGTTCGGATTGACGAAATGCGACTGCGTGGCGCCCAGCATTGCCGCCTCCCGGTTCATCAGTTCTGCAAATGCCTCCACGCTGCCGGAGATATGTTCCGCAATCACAATGGCAGCGTCATTGCCGCTGCGCAGCAGCATACCGTAAAACAAATCCCTGATTCTTAATACATCCCCCTCTTTCAGCCCGCACACAGAAGAATCCGCGGCCTGATCGGCCGCATTTCTGCTGACCGTTGTGGTGACGTCGAGATCCTCACAGTATTTCAGGGTCAGATAAGCTGTCAGAATCTTGGTGGTGCTGGCAGGATAGAGCTTTTTATAGATATTTTTTGCGTATACAACGGAACGGCTGTTTAGATCAAACACTCCCGCCCCTTCCGCCACCTGCGCGTCAGTCTGTTCCGTGTTGATATCCGCAGCGTCAGCAACGCACAGCTGCTCCGCAAAATAAGGATGAACCGTGGCAGTCTCCGTCGCTGCGATGCCGGCGCTTCTGGTTGTGCGGTAAATATCATACGGCTGCTCCAGGGAACCCGCATCCTTCCCGCACCCTGCCGCCATCATACCGGTCAGAAGACACAGCACACAGAAAAACCGCCACCTGCCGGGCGCCCTGACTCTTCTTTTTTTCATGTATTTTAAATTATTTGTACATCTCACGCCACTCCAGATCTCCCCTGTCCAGTGATTTTATCAGAAGTTCCGCCGTCGCGAGATTCGTCGCCAGCGGGATATTGTGTGTGTCGCAGATCCTCACGACATTGTTGACATCCGGCTCGTGTGATTTCGGAGTCAGCGGATCTCTCAAAAAAATGACCAGATCAATCTCATTGTGCTCGATCTGGGCGCCAAGCTGCTGCGCCCCTCCAAGATGCCCCGCAAGATATTTATGAATATTTAAATTCGCGACCTCCTCGATCAGTCTGCCCGTGGTACCCGTCGCAAAAAGATCATTTTTGCTTAAAATTCCTCTGTAGGCGATGCAGAAATTCTGCATCAGTTTCTTTTTGGAATCATGTGCTATCAGTCCGATATTCATGCTGTAAAACCCCCTTATAGTTTAATATTTTTTAGGCTGCAGGCCCACATTCAACACAAACCCGATACCTATATATAAAGACCATAATGATGTAAGACCGTAACTGACAAACGGCAGCGTGACGCCGGTGCTGGGCAGCAGCCCGCTTGCCACACCGATGTTGACAACGCTCTGAAAACCGATCAGCGCTGCCATCCCGCAGGCGATCAGACGCCCTGCCATGTCTTTTGCCTTCCTGGCAATAAATATACACTCTGTTGTAATGAAAAGCAAGAGAATTATAATGACAGCTGTCCCGATAAAGCCAAGCTCTTCCCCCGCCACAGCAAAGATAAAATCATTCTGCGGCTCTAAAATAAAATTCCCGTTTTTCACGGACGTGGAGTCCGTATTATTGAGACCCTTCCCCCATAACTGGCCGGAGCCAATCGCCATAATTGAATTCTGCTGCTGATAGGCAATATCCGGGTAGTCGTCCGGATAGAGCCATGCCATAATCCTCCCGATCTGATACGGACGGATGAACGGCACTTTATCCTGAATAATCAGTGTCATCAGGATCAGAAAAGAAGGCACACAGACCGCCAGCACGCCAACCACAACTTTATAATTTAAGCCGGCCACAAACAGCAGCGACGCAAACACCAGCGCGGTGATAATCGTCATCGAGAGATTTGGCTGAATCACAATCAGCGCCAGCGGTATCCCGACAAGCACAAACGCGCCGGAAAGCACGCCCGCCGTGTTGACTTTTTCCTCATACTTCATAAAATACCAGGCAAAAAACAGGATCATCAGAATCTTTACCAGCTCGGACGGCTGGAACCTGAATCCGCCGATCTCAAACCAGCGCTGCGCCCCTTTCGCATTATCGCCGGCAAACCGGACCAGAATCAGCATGGCATTCGAGAACAGATAGATCAGCCATGAAAATTTCAGGACAAAACTATAATCAATCACGGAAATAATCATCATAATGATAAAACCGGAAACCACGCCGATAATCTGTTTTTTCTGGTCACCGGGGCTGGCGCTGCCGACCAGCAGCACCCCGATAACGCTCAGCGCCACGACGTATATTATCAGTATCAGTTTGAAGTTCTTTAGTTTGTACTGCTTCAGCATATGATTCCAACCTCATCCTTTACGCTCTTTTCCTGTAATCCTTCAGCGTGATCCGGACCTCCACATTTTCCGGTTCGATATCAACATATTTCGTGATCACGGACCCGATCTCCTGCCTTATGCTCTCCAGCGTCCCGTCATCCAGCTTCTGTTTTTCTGCGTCTATCATGAGTTTTAAACGCTCCTTTGCGATGCTGCCCGAAGCCGCAGCCCCCGGCGCGCCAGTCTGGCTGTTTTTCTGTCTCCTGCTCCTGTGACACATATCACACCAGCTTTCCGGCGGTATTCCGGAAGAAAATCTTCGCGAAAATACTTCTGCGCCTTATGTAATCAGGAATCGGTATTTCCTCCCCCGCAAGCCTCCCGGCAATGTTCTGGTAACACGCCTCGGAAATTGTGTGTTTTCCCATTACCGGCTCCCCATGGTTCTGGGAAATAATGATATTCTCATCCTCCAGAATCACGCCGAGCAGCTTCGCGTCGAGCAGCTCGCAGATATCCGGAATATCCAGCATATCACCGTCCTTTACCATCTGCCTCCGGAAGCTGTTTACAATCAGGGACACCTCCTTTTTCTTCTTTTTTAAAAGCTGCAGCACACAGTCTGCATCGTGAATCGCCGCCACCTGCGGGGTAGTGATTACCACAACGCGGTCCGCACCCGAGACGGCAAGCTGAAAACCGGTATCAATCCCGGCCGGACTGTCGATCAGCACAAAATCAAACTCCCTGCGCAGATCATTTAACAGACGGTTCATCTGCTCCTCCTTCAGGGAAGGAACCGCGTCCTTCGAGCACGAGGAGGGAATGATCCACAGATTCTGATAACGCCTGTCGCGTATCAGCGCCTGTTTCATCCGGCACTTTCCGGTGAGCACATCCACCAGATTGTACAGAATCCTGTTTTCCAGTCCCATTACAACGTCAAGATTTCTCAGGCCGATATCGGTATCCACCAGTACCACCTTTTTATCCAACAGTGAAAGCCCTGCGCCGACGTTAGCCGTTGTCGTTGTCTTACCAACGCCGCCTTTTCCCGATGTAAAAGTGATTACTTCACCCATGTTTCGGAAGCCTCCTGTTTATATAATATTGTAAAGCCCCTCCTTAAGCGGCTTTACTGTGATAAAACCTCCCCCGGAGACTGCAAGCCTGGCCAGGGGGGCCTTATTCCTTTTTGAAAAGAGCCCGCCGCGCTCTTTTTTCAGCGCGCAAGGACCGTTTATGCAGGAAAATTCGCACGCGTGCATTTCAATGAACATGCCGGAAAGAGTGT
>OFGG01001602.1_pt1 | contig 14188 bp, 10 predicted proteins | sample 1521701 | NCBI WGS metagenome assembly OFGG01 (sample SAMEA3504081, study PRJEB24116) | mouse gut metagenome | biome: mouse gut; feature: mouse-associated habitat; material: faeces | place: Denmark | collected 2011
ATCTTTGCTGGAACAAATGCCGCCCTGGCAGGGGGGAGGGGAAATGATTAGGGAGGTGCGTTTTGCTAAGACGACTTATAACGGCCTGCCTTTTAAGTTTGAGGCCGGAACTCCTGATTTTATAGGTATTATAGGTTTGGGTGAGGCAATAAAATATGTCCGGCACGTGGGGATTGAAGAAATTGCAGCTTATGAACACGGGTTGTTGAAGTATGCCATGGAGCAGGTTGAGCGGGTGCCGGGTGTACGCATTTTTGGAACGGCTGACCGGAAGTCGTCGGTACTTTCGTTTGCGCTGGGAAACGTTCATCATTCGGATACCGGGGTTTTGTTGGATAAATTAGGGATAGCTGTCCGTACCGGTCAGTTGTGTGCCGAGCCGACGATGCAGCATTATGGAGTGACCGGGATGGTGCGTGCTTCTTTGGGCATGTATAATACCCGGGAAGAAATAGATATTTTTTGCGAAGGATTGCGGAAAGTGGGAAAAATGTTTCAGATGGGGTGATTAAATTTTAAAGAAAAATGGGTACAATAGCAGAAATTGAAAAGGAAATAGTGGATGAATTTGCTGTCTTTGATGACTGGATGGACAAATATGCTTATTTGATAGAGATTGGTTCCGGACTGGAAGGGATGGACGAACAGTATAAAACGGAAGAGCATCTGATTAAGGGGTGTCAGTCCAGGGTATGGTTTCATGCTGAAATGAAGGACGGTTTGCTTTTTTTTACGGCTGATAGTGATGCTATCATTACGAAAGGAATAGCAGGTTTGCTACTTCGTGTTTTTTCAGGACAAAAGCCTGAGGATATTGTTCAGGCCGATTTAAAATTTGTTGATGAAATCGGTTTAACCCAGCATCTTTCTCCTACCCGGTCAAACGGATTGTTGTCTATGATAAAACAAATCCGTATGTATGCCATTGCTGCGGATGCAGGATTAAAGAGTGCGAAATAAAAGTAAAGCGTTTTTTATATTAACGGAATATGTCTGTAAATACGATAAAAGAACTGATTGTTGAAAAGCTATGTACGGTTTATGACCCTGAAATTCCGGTTAATATCTGGGAGTTGGGATTGGTGTATGATATTGAATTTTCGAAGCCTGCCGAGGTGGTAATCCATATGACACTGACTGCTCCCGGTTGTCCTATTGCGGATGAGATTGTCCAGCAGGTGCATGATGCTGTCATGGAAGTGGAAGGGATAGATTCTGTGATTGTAAATTTGGTTTTTGAACCCATGTGGACCCCTGAGCGAATGAGTGAGGTGGCTAAACTGGAACTGGGGTATGATATTTGAGTTTATGATTTAAAAATCAGCACTTGATGGATTGACAGACTGGAAGTTTCATCGTAAAATTTTGAGATATTAATACCGATAATTATTGAATATCTTGAATATTTAACATACATTTACACCCCGAAACTGTGTTATTGGTGTTAGAAATTCTTTTTAAGTGTATGAAGCGTATTTTATTGATTGCTTTGGCGGTTATTTCTTTGGTTGGTGGTGTAAAGGCTCAGGATGGTAATAATACATCTTATTTTTTATCTAATTTACCGCAACGGTATCGCTTGAATCCTGCTTATCAGCCTGAATATAAGGTGTTTGTTGGTCTGCCGGGGTTGAGTGGTATTTCTGTAAATTATCTGAATTCTTCATTTACTGCAGAAGATATGTTGTATAAGAAGAATGATTCGGTATATATGGACATTAACCGGTTTTATAAGTCTTTGCATAAACGGAATTTTCTGTATTTCAACAATGAAAATTCCATTCTTTCAGTGGGTGTAAAGGCAAAACAATGGTATGGAACCTTGGATATTACTCAAAGAAATGATTTTCTTTTCCGTTATAACAAAGATTTGTTTACGTTCCTGAAATATGGAAATCTGGAGCATTCTTCGCTGGATTTCGGGAAGTTGGGGATGAATGTAAATTCTTATTTAGAGGTTGCTTTGGGTCTTTCCAGGCAAATGGATGAAAAATTGACGGTAGGTGCCCGTTTGAAATTTTTGATGGGTGTTGCCAATCTGCATATGACAGATTCTGATTTGGATATTGTAACCGAAGAAGACGGTACGATGAGGTTGCATTCCCGTCAGAATATCAGAATTGCTGCTCCTGTCAGAATCCGGAATGAACGTTCAGGCCTGCCTTTTGAGGTAAACCAGCCTATTGAGTGGGATGATATTGATTTCAATACAAACGGTTTGAATGTTTCTGATATACTGAACGCCAGAAATCCCGGTTTTGCCATTGATTTAGGTGGTGAATACAAATTTGATGACCGATTAAAATTTTTCGCAAGTTTGACTGATTTGGGGTTTATCCGTTGGGGAAATAAGGATTTTAATTATAATTTTTATCAGGATGCTGATTTTGTCTGGGATGGTGCAGATATTTCCCACAGTGTGAATGATAAGTTGGGGGACCATATTTCTGTAGATAGTGCTTTTCAGAAAATTACGAACGATTTGAAGGATAATTTCCGTTTGAAGAGTAAGGGTAATTCTTATATGACAATGTTGAGTCCTAAGCTTTATTTGGGAGCCACCTATCAGTTGAACCGTATGTTTGATGTCGGCGGGTTGTTCCGGGCTTCTTTGGTGAATGGTATGTTTTTGCCTTCTTTGACGGCTTCTGTGAACGGCCGTTTTATCCGGAATGTCAGTGCTTCTGTTTCTTATTCCATTACCCGTGGGAGTTATGTGAATGTCGGTGCCGGTATTACGGCCAAACTTGGTCCTCTGCAGTTGTATGTGCAGACAGATAATCTGTTGGCTTGCAATTATACAAATACTCAATCGGCTAACGGGCGTTTCGGTATCAACTTTTTATTTGGCCATAAAGATCATAAAAAGAAGGATAAGAAAAAGAAAGAACAGCCATTGGAGGAACTGGTTGCTCCAATCGTTGTACAAAAGGATTCCGTACCCAGAGATACTTTGCCGGAAGTTGTAAAAGATACAATAAAGGATGTTGTAAAAGATACCGTTTTGGTAAATCCGGTTGCTCCTGTTCAAACGGAAAAGGTTGTTGATGTTGCCGACGATACGTTGCGCAATTTTTATGTGATTGTGGGAAGTTTTAAGAATAAACAAAAAGCTGAAATTTTGAGACGGAAGCTTCATTTTATGGGTTTTAAAAATAGTGCGGTTCTTGAGGAGGGGGAAGGAATGTTCCGGGTAAGTGCGGCTTGTTATAATACTCATGCTGCTTGTTGGGAAGAAGTTTTCCGGATTCGGAAAGAGTATCCGCAGTTTATTGATGCGTGGGGATTATCGGCGAAATAGGAGATTAGAATTATCATATTTTCCGGTCTGTTGTATGAAATCTTTTAGTTCTCCGGAGCAAATAATAAATAAGATAACCGAGTCTTGAATTAGTTACCTTGTTTTTTAGCATCTTTTTGAGGATTATTCAAATTTGTGCAGACTCTAAAATAGGAGCAGCATCCGGATTGAGACCCGGATGCTGTTTTTAAATATAGCCAGAAACTGATTAAAATCAATCTCCGGTTCCGTATAGTTTGTATCAGAATACTTATAGGGTTGGTGGAATGATGATATATAATAACCTTCAGTCCTTCATATCTATTCCGACATTTTATAGATTTCGCATCCTCCCATCAGGAAAGCTCCCGGTCCGTATAATTCGGTCATTTCCCTGGTCACTTTTTTAGGGGCTTCTCCTATAGGCTGTACATATCCGAGTTTTCCGTCCTGGTCTACGGCATTGACTAAAGCTTTCCAGCCTTTCTGTAAAGCAGGTAAATATTCCTCTTTCGGCAGTAGTCCATGATTTATTCCATAGGCAAAAGCATATACATAAAAGGCGGTACCGCTGGTTTCAGGCGAAGGATAACTGCTGGCATCGAGCAAGCTGGCCCGCCAATATCCGTCGGCTTGCTGCAGTTGTACAATTTTGCTACACATTTCCTTGAAAAGTTCTTCATAGAATTTCCGGTTCTTGTCTTTAGCGGGCAATTCATTCAGGATTTTGCACAATCCTCCCAATACCCAACCATTGCCACGTGCCCAGAACATTTTTTCCCCATTGGGTTCTTTCCTGGTGAAATAATTTCCATCCCGGAAAAACAGTTTGTCTTCCTGAGAGTATAAATAATTGTAGCAATCTTTGAATTGTTGATTCATGAAACGGATGTATTTCTTATCTCCTGTCATATTATAAAGCCGGGCATAAACGGGAGGGGCCATAAAAAGGGCATCACACCAGGTCCAGCGTTCCAGAGTCCGGCCGTCCCGGTAGTTTAACTGCATCGGATTTACGGAGGGATGTGCTATAACCCAGTCCGTGCGTGCAATAGTCGGGTTAATCATATTGGGGTTCTTTTTGTTGTAAAAACGATACATATCGATATACATCTGGCTAACGCAAATGTCGTCTGCATGATACATCCGTTTTTCCGGTTGCCATCCGGTTTTTCCTCCGGTTTTATTCAGGAATTTCAGATAAGATTCGTCTTTATCCAATTCCATTGCCATTTTGCCCCAGTCAAACATACCGATATACATGATGGCATTTACCCAATTGTTGGGGGAATACGGAACTTTTGAAAAGTTGGCTATTTGCCAGTCTGCTACACTTTTCATTACTTTTTTTACTTCTGTTTTCCTGAAGCCGGAACTAAAATTTTGTGCATTCAGATTTGTACATATACACACAATACAAATAAAATTGGCAATGAGTTTTTTCATATTTATTTATTTTATGCAATCGATAATGCAAATATAAAAATAAACTTTATTTTCTTAAAATTCCGGAAACAGAAATCCCCCCACAGTTCGTATCACGACCGTGGGGGGATTGGGTGTTTGGTTATTTCAAAACATTTTTGATTTGTTTTTTGGCCAGTGTCAAAGGGGCTAATGAACAGGGACCGTTAATACAACCTCCGTCGCAGGCCATTACTTCCACGAATTGTGCATCGGGTTTCTTGGCCATTGCTTTTAATAAAGCCTGATTTTTTTTATCCAGTCCTTCGATGTGGATGTTGGAATATTTGTCTCCGATAGCATGAACTACTGCAGCCTGTACTCCTCCGGCTTGTGCAAAGCCGCGGCCAAATTGAGTGACATCCTGATTCAGTTCTTTTTCGCTACAGTTGGTGACATCTATGTTATAGGCTCCCAAAAAGGCTCCCAGTTCTTCAAAGCTCATGACATAATCCACTTCGGGAACGGAGTCGGCCTCATGTCGTTTTGCCAGGCACGGTCCGATAAACACGACTTCGGCGTCGGGATATTTTTCTTTAGCGTAGCGTGCGGCATAGACCATCGGACTTCTGGTTTCAGAAACAAATGGTTTCAGTGCCTGGGCATGTTTTTCCACCCAGCCTGTATATGCGGGGCAGCAGGAAGTAGTCATGAAAGCCTGACCTTCCTTCATTTTTTCTTCCAGTTCTTTTGCTTCATTGGCAGCGGGGATTTCTGCTCCCAGTGCTACTTCGATAACGTCATCGAAACCAATTTGTTTAATGGCAGCCAAAACCTGTCCCGGTGTTGCGTTGAATTGTCCGTAAATGGCAGGAGCCGGGATAGCTATGATTTTCTTTTTCGGATTACTTAGTGTTTTGTGGATGTCAATAATTTTAGAACGTTCCATGATGGCTCCGTATGGACATGCCTGCATACATTTTCCGCAATAGATGCATTTGTCTTTGTCTATGTGTTCAACGCCTTCGGCATCTTTGCTGATGGCTTTTACGGGACATACATCTTCGCAAGGAACCGGTGTATATACTATAGCATGATAAGGGCATACTTTCTGACACAAACCGCAGTTTACACAATCTTCCCGGCTGATGCTTGCTTTGCCTCCAATAAAAGATATTGCGGTTTTCGGGCAGTTCATCACACAAGGCCGGCCTTCACATCCCCGGCAGAGGTTGGTAACGGCGTATTGGGATTGTATGCAGGCACTGCATGCCTCATGTACAACGGAAAGGATATTTTCTTTGGTATTTTTATTGGCCATAGCCATCCGGGCAAAATCCGACAAATGAATCAGGTCGATTTCTTCGTCGGTAATTTCAAATCCCAGAATGGAGATGATTTTATGTTTCAGAATGTAGCGGTCTTTATGGATACAGCATCTTACGGGACGTTTGTTGCGGGGACGCATTTCTACCGGCAGATATTTCAGTCTGGTAATTAATTCGTCGTCTTTTAATAGTTTGACGATCCGGATTAGCAACTCCCGTTTGGTGAGCATCGCAAAATTGTCGTACAACATTTTTAAATTCTTCTTTATGATTTGTAATAGGTTTTCTTTATTTCCGGAAATTCATCTCCGGTTCTGATTCATTCGCACCTTTCGCCGCATAGCACATTTGGCGGTGTGTTTCTGATATTTAATTATAAAATGTCATGCATCAGACAGTTGTCAAAGATAGCTAATTTCTACGTTTTTCAGATATTTCATTTCTAATAAATATTTAATTTTCTTAACGACTTCTGCGGGAAAATTAGTTGTTGCAGCCATAAAAAGATACTCCCCCAAAAACGGAAGCGTTTTGGGGGAGTATTGAATCAGGGTTCTCCTCGTAATTATTTCTTTGCTGTTTCTTTATTTTTCCCGAATTTATTCCGGAAATCATAAGATAACGGAGTTGCGATGAACAACGAAGAATATGTACCGACGATGATACCAATCAACAAGGCGAAAACAAATCCTTTGATGGAGGTACCTCCGAAGATAAAGATAGCCAGCAACACAACCAACGTTGACAGTGAAGTACTGAAAGTACGGCGTAGTGTAGAGTTCAAAGCTGCGTTTGTATTTGCTTTGTCGTCGCGTTTCGGGTACAGGTTGTGGTATTCACGGATACGGTCGAATACAACTACCGTATCGTTGATTGAGTAACCGACAACGGTCAGGATGGCTGCAATGAATGCCTGGTCAATTTCCAGAGAGAAGGGAAGCAGACCGGAGAATATGGAGAATATTCCCAATACTACGATGGTATTGTGTGCCAGTCCTAATACGGCTCCTGCTCCGTATTGCCATTTTGTGAACCGAATCATGATATACAGGAAGATGACAAGCAATGCAAATATTATTGACCAGATTGCTGCCCGGGTTACATCTTCTGCCACAGCCGGACCTACTTTTTGTGACATCTGGCGATAGTCTGTCAGGAATACTTCTTTGGAGGTCCCGGCGGGGATGAATTTTTGCAGACCTTCGTACAATAAAGTTTCTACTTCGTCATCGGCTTCGGTTCCTTCGTCAGCAATTTTGTATTTGGTGGTGATTCTTACCTGATTCTCTCCACCGAAAGTTTTCACTTCAGGGCTGCTGCCGTATACGGTAGCCAGGCTTGCTGCAATTTCTTCAACTTGTACAGGCTGGTCGAAAGTTACCGTGTAAGTTCTACCACCAACGAAATCGATACCTTTGTCTAAACCTTTGGTAATTAAGGATACCAGGCAGATGACGGTAATGATTCCGGAGACAATGTATCCTACTTTTCTTCTTTCGAGGAACGGGAAATGTATGTCGCGCAACCAGTTTGCAGTAAATGGTGTGGTAAATTTTACATTTTCGTTTTTGCTGGAAGAATAATCCAGTATAATACGGGTAATGAAGATTGCACAGAACAGAGAGGTAAAGATACCAATAATTAATGTGGTAGCGAAACCTTTGATAGGACCTTCTCCGAAATAATACAGGATGAAACCGGTCAGTAAGGTTGTGACATTTCCGTCAATGATGGCGGAATAAGCTTGTTTGTACCCTTCTTTTATAGCTAGTTTCAAGCCTTTTCCGGAACGCAGTTCTTCCTGAATCCGTTCATAAATCAATACATTGGCGTCTACAGACATACCCATGGTCAACACGATACCGGCAATACCAGGCAGGGTCAGTACTGCTCCGATAGAAGCCAGTACACCAAACAGGAAGAACAGGTTGGTGAACAGAGCAATATCGGCAGCTAAACCTGCACCACGGCTGTAGAAGAATAACATATATACAAGTACTAATACGAATGCTATGACGAATGACCACATACCTGATTGGATGGACTCGCTACCCAGGGACGGTCCTACGATTTCGTCGGCAATGATACGTGCGGGGGCAGGTAGTTTACCTGATTTCAGAATGTTTGCAAGGTCCTGAGCTTCTTTGATATCGAAACGTCCGGTAATCTGGGAGCTTCCGCCTGTAATTTCATTGCTTACATTCGGAGAAGAACAAACAAAGCCATCCAATACGATAGCGATGCAATGTCCGGTATTGTCTTTAGTCAGGCGTGCCCATATTTTGGCTCCTTCGCCGTTCATATTCATGGATACAATGGGGCGGCTTCCGTTGGGTTCGAATTCCTGCCGGGCATCAACAACCGCACCTCCGTCCAACGGAGCTTTTCCGTCGCGGGTGGTGATTTTGATGGCATGTAAAGGTATGTATCCGTTTTCTGCTTTCATTTCCCACAACAGCCGTGCATTACGGGGCAGGCTGGCTTTGATTTGCGGTAGAGCCAACAGTTGATTAATGGCTGCTGTATCTTTAATCCGGGCGTAACCTACGATGGAACCATTCGGGATGATTTGGCCATTGCGGTCGATGTTCGGGCTCAGCAGGCCGAATAACGGATTTTGTTTTTTGAACTCCGCTTCGTTTGCCAGCAGATTGTTTACTGAATCTTGTGCAGAAATATTTGCAATTAAACTATTTTCAATGGAGTCTGTTTTTATTTCAGTAGTTGTTACTGTTTCTGAAACGGTTTCAGTTTCTTTCTCAGTATTCAATACTTCGCTGGCTTCCTGAATTTCGCGAGCCTTTTCGTTGGCTGCAGCCAGATACTGATAAAAATCGCCGTTATCGAAAGTTTCATAAAATTCAAGAGCTGCGGTACCTTGCAACAATTTTCTTACCCGCTGGGCATCTTTGATTCCCGGGAGCTCGATAACGATACGTCCTGAGATGTCTGCTTTACGGATATTGGGCTGAGCCACTCCGAAACGGTCGATACGGGTGCGCAGGATATTGAATGTGTTGTCGACAGCTCCATCTGCTTCCTGACGGATAACGTCCAATACTTCCTTATTGCTTGCACCAATTTTGATTTTGTCTTTTAATTCGACTGTTCCGAACAAATCGGGAGATGCCAGTTGAGCATTGGGAGCAATTTTTTCGAATGCTTCGCCAAACAGAGTAACGAAATCTTTCGGACTGCTGGTCCGCATCCGGATAGCTTCTTGTATAGCTTGGTTGAAAGCCGGGTCCGGAGTGTAGTTGGCCAGGCTGCGTACAACGTCGGCAACATCAACTTCCATGGTTACGTTCATACCGCCCCGCAAGTCAAGTCCTAAATTCAGTTCCAATTCTTTACACTCTTTGTAAGTGTATTTGGCAATACCCAGAAAATTGTATATTTCCTGATTTGCAATAGAATCCAGATATGCTTTTTCCCTGTCGGGGTTTCCTTGCGCAAATTCTTTTGCTGCTTTTTCAACCCGATTGGTTTTCCAGGTAAAAGACAACTGGTAAAGACTCACCAACGCCAAAGCAATGGCAAGCAGTGTAATCGCTCCTTTATTCTGCATTTTACAATAGATTATATATTACTTAATTTTTATTAATTCTTTCTTCAAGATTAATGCGCAAAAATATAATATTTTTTCTAAAAAAACAGTCAAATCCGATTTAAAGTCGCCGGATTTAAGATTTTGGTTTCTGATTTTTTATTTTGATTGAAAATTCAGGATGATTTTTGAAGCAGACAAATCAATAATGGTCCGGTAGCGGACACAAAAATCGCATCCCAGCAGACCTATGATTTTCCGGTTGAGGTATTTGTTGTACATTTCATTTACGTAATCCAGGTCCATGGCTGCCAGTTGTATGTCTTTTAATTTACGGCCTCCGATTTTTATGCAACCGGCTTTGAACAGGCTGACTTCTTCTATTTTTCCGTTGACACTGCCGGATTGCATGGAGGTAGTTGATGTCTTGTCTTTGATTTTTTCCGGAAATAGTTTTTGGTCGATAACAGTTACTGAAGCTCCCGTATCAATAATCATATCTCCCTGTATTCCGTCTATTTCTATTTTTACAAGTATATGAAAACTGGTGTCTTCCAATTCCACAATCTCCACCGGAACCGTGGTTGTGTCCGACCGATAACCGAATAGTTTTATGTTTTTAATTTTTTCTTTCATAAGTTGCAAAAATAAGAAACCGTCCCGATATTCGGGACGGTTTCTTGATTTTTAACCTATACTAAGGATTTAGTTCAGAACATTTTCATGTTGTCGAGCACATCCATTACTGAACGCACGGCTTTTGCAGAATTAGCCAGTAATTCTTTTTCTTCGTTGTCCAGTTTTACTTCGATGATTTTTTCGATACCGTTTTTACCCAGTACAACAGGAACGCCAAGATAGATGTTGTTCATGCCATATTCGCCGTTTAACAGGGCGCATACCGGGAATACCCTTTTCTGGTCGCGGATGATGGCTTCTACCATTTGAGCTGCGGCAGCTCCCGGAGCATACCATGCAGATGTTCCCATCAATTTTACCAATTCGCCTCCGCCGACTTTGGTACGTTCGATGATTGCGTGCAATTTGTCGGCATCAATCAGTTCGGTGACAGGGATACCGCCTACTGATGTGTAACGGGGCAGGGGAACCATTGTGTCTCCGTGACCTCCGAGCAACAGAGCCTGAATGTCTTTCGGTGATACGTTCAGGGCTTCTGCCAGGAATGCGCGGTAGCGTGCCGTATCCAGGACACCTGCCATACCGAATACTTTGGAGGAATCCACTTTTGCCGCCAGATAAGCGCAGTAGCACATAACGTCCAACGGATTGGATACGATGATGATTTTGGCATCCGGAGAGTGTTTGATTACATTTTCAGTAACAGACTTTACAATTCCGGCATTGGTGGAAATTAAGTCGTCACGGCTCATGCCCGGTTTGCGGGGCAGCCCGGAAGTGATGACAACCACGTCTGAGTTTTGGGTTGCCGCATAATCATTGGTCACCCCTTTGATGCGGGTGTCGTACAGATTAATCGGGGCAGTCTGCCACATATCCAGTGATTTTCCTTCGGAAACACCTTCTTTGATGTCCAGGAGGACTACTTCATTTACGATGTCTTTTTCTGCAATACAATTGGCACATGTTGCACCCACATTGCCTGCTCCAACGACTGTTACTTTCATTTTGTAATAATTTTTATTGTTATACTTAAAATAATTGCCTTTTTTCAGAGGTTTAATTCTGACGTCAAATTTAATTCTTTTTTATACCAATACAAAATATTAGAGAAAAAATTCTTTAATATTAGGCGGGTTTTCTTCAACAGCGTCTTTACAAGTGGTGTTTGAACTATTATTTGGCGGGCATTGTGCGGTGTTGAAAATAAAGGTACCATACAGGCAGTAGAGTTCCTTTCAGAATGCTTGAAATCGTAATGCTCCACCAGATTCCTGTCAGTCCCAGTGCAGGGAATGTAGTCAGCCAAAAAGCCATTGGAATCCGGGCACCGGTAAAAATAATACCGGAGAGGGCCGGGGGAGTGGTATGTCCTGTGCCGTTGAAAGCACCGGCGGTGACGGATTCTGTGACCATGAACAGTTGGGACAGGGCTAATATTTTGAGGTAATCGCCTCCTGCTGCAATGGCATCGGTTTCTGTGACAAAAAGACTAAAAATTTCTTTATTCAATGTCCAAAAAAGTATGCTTGCGAAAAGTCCGATGCATCCGGCAATTGCTAAAGTCAGCCGGTAACCGGTACGGATGCGTTGGTAATTGCCGGCTCCGTAATTCTGACCGGTGAAGGCGGCCAGTGCGGTGGAGAAACCGGCGGCCGTCATCCAGGAAATGGCTTCGATTTGTGCGCCGATGCTTTGTGCGGCGACGCCGACGGAGCCCCATTGTGCTGCTAATTTTGCTGATTGGTATGGTTTTATCCGGATGTTTTTATAACGGGGCAAATGTATATAATAAATTCAGGTATTTATATACATCGTTTACATTAAATTACTGTTTATTTATTCTTTTCCGCTACCTCCGGAATGGTTTTCAGCACTGGTTTCCGCTTCCGTTTTTGTGCTTCCTTCCGGAATATAGTGTATAATCTAAAGTTTTATCTTTGTCTGAACGTTGAAAATTGGAAATTGAAAATTAATTTTGTACTTCTGTAAAATTTCTGTGGGGTAAAAATTTGCGGGATGTTGGTTGGGTAATCAGTAATATTTTAAAATAATGAAAAAGAATGTAGTTGTTATTGCTGGAGGTAATTCTTCGGAATACGGGGTGTCTATTCAATCCGGAAATCATATTTTTGAAGAGGTTGACGGGGAAAAATACAATAAGTATCTGATGATACTGAAAGGCCGGGATTGGCATATAGAATTGGACGGAGCCGGATATCCGGTTGATAAAAATGATTTTTCGTTTGAGTATGCGGGAAAGAAAATAATGTTTGATTTTGCTTACATCACTATTCATGGGAATCCTGGTGAGAACGGGATGTTGCAGGGGTATCTGGATATGATGGGGATTCCTTATTCCACTTGTTCGGCTTTGTGTGAGGCATTGACATTTGATAAGTATACCTGTACGAATTATCTGAATGGTTTTGGTATTAACACGACTCATCCGGTGATGCTGACCCGTGGTCAGGCTTTCAGTAAAGAAGCCGTGTTGGAAGCCGTGGGTTTGCCTTGTTTTATAAAACCCAATGCCGAAGGGTCCAGTTTTGGGGTATCTAAGGTGAAATCCGGTGAAGATTTTGATGCTGCAATAGAAGAAGCTTTCAGTAAATGTAAGGAAATCCTGGTGGAGAGTTTTATTGATGGAACGGAGTTTACCTGTGGTTTGTATAAAGCTGGAGGAAAAAAAGTAATTATGCCGGTAGCAGAAGTTATTCCCAAGAAAGAATTTTTCGATTATGAAGCAAAATATGATGCCACGATGTCTGATGAGATTATTCCGGGCCGTTTCCCTGAAGAGATTACCGAACGGATTCAGAGTATGGCGTCGGAGGTTTATGATATACTCCGGTGTGAGGGGATTATCCGGATGGATGGTTTTGTACGCGGTGAGGAAGTGATTATGTTGGAGGTGAATACCACTCCGGGAATGACAGCCAATAGTTTCGTTCCAAAGATGGTCCGTGCCATGGGATGCCGTTTGCGTGATGTGATTACGGAGATTATAGAAGATAAATTGAGATGAGATAAAGCGGTGTTCGGATGACGCCGGAAAAAGGGAGGAGGAGCGGATTATTTCTTTATTCAATAATTCCTCCTCCCACAACATCTTCTCCTTCGTAAAATACGGCACTTTGTCCGGGGGTGATGGAATCCATGTTGTCGTGGAATACCACTCGCAGACGTTTTTTTTCCGGGAATAGCGAAGCCTTTCCCCCTTCATTCCGGTACCGGATTTTGACCATTACTTCCAATCCTTCAGGGATTTGTGTATATTTCATCAGATTGACTTCTTTGGCGTATAAAGTATTGCCTTGTAATTCGTCTTTAGTACCTAGTACAACTGTATTGTCTTCCGGGTGGATGGCAATGACAAACATGGGATGTCCCAACGCTATTCCCAGTCCTTTCCGCTGACCTATGGTATAGTTGGGAAAACCTTTGTGCATGCCTAGTTTTTTTCCGGCGGAGTCAACGAAGTAGCCGGGCCCGTATTTTTCGGTGAAGTTGTCCACGTGTTCTGCCAGGAATGTCCGGTAATCATTGTCCGGAATGAAGCAGATTTCCTGGCTTTCTCCTTTTCGGGATAATTTTTCGTAGCCGTGGTTGTATGCAATTTTACGGACCTCCGTTTTGGTTAATTCTCCCAGTGGAAAGATAGTCCGGGACAGGTTTTCCTGTGTCAGTGTCCACAAAAAATAGGTCTGGTCTTTACTTAAATCTGCTCCTTTGCGCAGGAACCAGCGTTTGTCCTGCAGTCCGATACGGGCATAGTGTCCGGTTGCGATGAAATCGCATCCCAGTTCATCGGCTGTTTCAATGAGTTTTCCCCATTTGATGGTTGAATTGCAGACAACACAGGGGTTGGGGGTGTGGCCCTGTAAATATTCGTCAATAAAATTAGTGATTACCTGGTCTTTGAATTCCTGGCGGATGTCCAAAATATGGTGTTCAAATCCCAGTTCGCCGGCCATGCGTTTGGCTTCG
>OFGG01001605.1_pt1 | contig 14168 bp, 8 predicted proteins | sample 1521701 | NCBI WGS metagenome assembly OFGG01 (sample SAMEA3504081, study PRJEB24116) | mouse gut metagenome | biome: mouse gut; feature: mouse-associated habitat; material: faeces | place: Denmark | collected 2011
ACCATATGTTTGAAGCCCTTGTGAGGGTGAAGGAACTTCTCATAAAATTCGGGGGCCATCCCATGGCGGGAAGCGAGCGTTTCGGCTACGTAAATTCCAAGGCCAAACTGCTGGAAAACGCTTATTACATCCTGACTCCCACCGACCAGACCGACTCCCGGCGGCTGGAAGCATACCGGGCACTGGTGGAGACCATGGGCGCCCTCCCTCTGGTGCTGGATTATCGGCAGCACGATTATGTCACCGCCGGGATCAGCCATCTGCCCCATGTGATCGCCGCCTCCCTGGTAAACCTGGTGCGGGACTCGGACAGCCAGGACGGCATTATGAAACTGGTGGCCGCCGGAGGCTTCAAGGACATCACCCGGATTGCCTCTTCCTCCGCCGCCATGTGGCAGCAGATCTGCCTGACCAACACCGAAAATATTTCAAAACTGCTGGGCTGCTATATCGACTCCCTGTCCCAGATCAAAGAGGAACTGGATAACCGTCAGGGAGAGGCGCTGTACCGGCTCTTTGACAGCGCCAGAGTATACCGTGACTCCTTTATCAACGCCTCCAGCGGCCCTATAAAGCGGGTGTTCTCCTTCAACATCGACATAGACGACCGGCCCGGCATGCTGGCCCAGGTGGCCACCACCCTGGCTTTTAACAATATCAACATCAAAAATATCGGCATTGTCCACAACCGTGAGTATGAGGAAGGCGTACTTCGGATCGAGTTCTATGACGAGTCTTCCCAGGACGCCGCCAAAAGACTGCTGTCCACCCCCCAATTTGTTATTCATGAAAAAAAATTATAAAAATACACCTGCCTGTTTCTAATTGCCAGGCAGGTGCTATTTTAATTTTACATCTTCCTCTTTGTGCCATGCGAACTTTCGGCCGCGCCTGTCCCCCCTTACACCAGATCCGCCTCGGAAAATTTTTCATATACGCTGATCCGAAGGGCATCCTGCTCGGACATTCCGATAAAGATGGCTCCATAATGATAGAGTGCATAATCATCCAGTTCAATCCGCACAATCCGGAGAAAACAGTGAATTACTTCCTTGGTCCATATAGCCAGAGAACATTCATATACGGCGCCGATATCCAGCAAATCCTCGCAGGTAAAGCCTACCCCTGATTTGGATACATCGATTAAGTCTATCACTACGGCATGTTTCACCGTGGAATCCAGACGCTTTACCATAAGCTGGGATTCCATATCCATTCTCTTACACTTTCTTCGTTCTTCCATTCAAGTTATCCTCCAGGCCATACACATTCTAAACAAGATTTTACATGATTCCTTACGAATTGTCAATTCCATCATGTATTAAAACCGAAATCGTCTACGGAACGCGGATATTGGTGCTTATCATTTTGTCTTTCTCTCATACTTCTTTTCGCATCATTTTATTTCACACCTGTTCCATAATGCTGACAATTAGAGGGCTTTTCCGACAAGTGTTTTCATAAACTCCTGACGATGAAAAAGTATACTTATCAGTTCTTTTTCCTGCTGCCAGCTAAAGGGTTCGGAATGACAACATGTATTGCGGAGTTTTCTGAATGCTTCCAGATCCTCGGCATAGGTCTTCCACCACTGATCATCACATACCTGGCCGAACAGGCGGACCATGCGGGAGGCTAAACTGGACCGCAATTCCTCTTTATTCAGAATGTGTGTAAAAGTACCAGTTGTTACTTTCTGTTCCTCAATATCCCGAAACTTTTTCCTGTTTACCTCCTCATCCGGAAAGATGACCTTCAGTCTACCCAACAGCAGTTCTTTCAGCAGAGATTCCATCGTCTTGCAGAACAAAATTCCCGCACAGGAGGCATCCATTTCCTCCAGACGATATCTTTCTCTTAATTTGTTGAATAGTTCGTGCAGTAAAATGCTGCTGGTCAACCTTTTTTGAATCCCGCCAGGCAATTCCTGCATCTCTGCCTCCGAAAAGCCAAAGGCTTCCAACTGCGAAGATGTCAGGACGCTGCTTCTCCACAAGACATCCAGCTCCCTAAAAAGAGGCGTCACAAGGCTTTCCTCCAATTCTCCATCCATTGTCAATGAATCAGCGCCCGGCATTTCTTTTAGAAGACGTCCTATTTGCTTTTCATCTCCCTGATCGTCAGGACTATCCATTGTTTTCTGTAAAGTACGGAGGGCATGGCTGTCTAGAATCCCCTTGACCTTACAAAATAAAGGAGAATGCTGCCAAACGGTAAAATCTCCGATCACATAAAAGCGGTATTTAGCTCTCGTGGCCGCTACATTGACAATGTTTGTGTTTACCCATCGGACTGCTGATAATGAATTTTTGTCACAGCCAAGTAGGAATACCACCTCATCTGCTTCTTTTCCCTGAAATGTATGTACGGTTCCAATGCATTGATCTACCCAATTCGATAAACGCTTATCTTTTTGATACTCTGGTTGAGAACGGATCAGTTTTTTCAGGCCATCACGCACAGTTGTAAAAGGGGTAATAACAAAAAGGCTGGGCATACCCTGGGATCTTTGAAAATATTTTTGGATCAGTTCCCATGCCTTTCTTCCCTGATTCTCCACATAATGATCCTTTCCCTCTTTATTCTTTTCACTTCCACCTACATTGATCCACCCGGAACTTTCTCTGCAGAATCCAGACTCCTTTGCCGGGTCCGGCAAGGCCGTCTGCTGTTTCATCATCTGATTATAGGACAATGCATTTGACAATTCAAACATAGGGCTGATACCCCGCCGATGCACCACCAGAGGACAGCCCACCCAGGTTTTATATCCGTCTTCAACATATGTAGTGCCAATGGAGTTCAGTCTGTCTGCAAATTCCTGAACAGAATGCCTTTTTGATTGATAATACCCGGTATAGTCATTTTGAATTACCTGTTTAATCAGGTCCAGTTCATCCGTCACAACGGGTTCCACCTGCCTGGGATCCCCAACTACTATGGCTCGACGACAGCGGTACAGAGAACCCAATGCCATCTGTGGAGCCGCTTGTCCTGCCTCGTCAATAATCAGACAACCGATTTCCCCTGGATTTCGAATAGAAGCCAGCATATTCCCCGCCGACGCAAACGTGGTAGACAGTACTGGAGTCAGCAAAAACACTGTATTCAGGATAGAGCCAAACGCCGCTTCCCGGTCTCGTTGTGAAAAAATCACTGATTTATTATCGTCGTCCCTGGGTTCCTTCCACAGCAGCAAAAGATTTTTAAAATTCCATAAACAGGCCTTAGAGCCCAATAGGAATGCCTTATGAAGTCTCAACGCCTCACAAAATAATTTTTCCCGCTCCCGGTTATAAGCCGCTGTGTGCCAGGGATTTGCCAGCTGCGCCTTTGTGGATTCCTCATTTACTTCGCTGTCATATAGACGGAAGAACTCTTCGTCCAACACAGTCATCGCCTGATCACCCTGTCGTTGGGAAGCCTCTTTCAAAAACATATGATAGCGTCGGCTGGCCTCTTTTATCTTGTCTAAGCATGTTTCCAACTGCCATTGTAACTGATGAATCTGTTCCTGTATATTGCATTGTTCATCACAAAGCCTCTTTTTACGATTCTCAATATCGTAGAATATATGGCTTTGGTCATTCTCCTCCTTGATTTGCCGCTCCAACTCCCGTTTCAACTGATCCGTTTTAACGGTCTCCTGCGAAAGAATCTGTTCCTTTTCGGACAATCCCTGATACTGTTCCTGAATCGTGCGGGACAACATGGTAGGACGATGAATGATTTCGAAAAAAATGTCTCTAAAACGGCGGCGTTCCTCTAATTCCATTATATGCTGGCGGATACCACCAATTTGAGTTTCAACTTCTTTTTGATGTTTATTCTGTTGGAGCAGTTGATTTTGTAAGCAAACCAATTCCGCCTGCTCGTTCTTCAGGACCTGTTCCGCTTGCTCTGATTGCCGGATCAGTTCCTGTATTTCTTTCATCAAACGCGCCTCCTCCAGCTCTTGCCGGTGCTTCAGCTCACTTGCACTGTGCATCTGACGATTCAGTGCTGCTTTATCTTGTGAAAAACATCTCCTGGCATCACTGACCTGGAGGAGTTCTTGCTTCATTTGTTGAACCGTTTCCAACTGCTTCTCAAATCGTTGTACAGCCTCTGCATAGCTTTCTTTATGGAATTGAATGCATTCTGAAGGGCCAAAACTCCTGATATACGGCTTCAAAACCGCACGCATATACTCTTTCAGATTACTCATTTTCCCAAATGGCGCAGAAATAAGTCCCCAGCGATCCCACTCGTTGTCTTTTCTTTTGGACAGGTCATTAGCCAATTTGGTAAAATAAACATCCGAATAGGATTGATATCTATACCCTTCCTCTTGTTGATTCCACACCAAATACTTTTCTTGAACTTCCTCATTCGGGCAAAATAGATTTCCCACTTCTATAAGTCCCCTGCGAATAGTGTCTTCTTCCTTTCCGCCAGGTTCCAATCCCTTCAGCAAAGCCGTTCCATCCGGCAATTCCTTTGTGATATTTTCTACTGCGGCATTGTTACAGGAAGCTACCAGCATCCCATAATCTTTCAGGTTCTCGTCTTTAAAAGCATAATACCCCCAACAATATTTGGAATACCCTCTTTTCAGGCTGTCTCCATCTTGAAAAGTATGTTGGACAAAGGCATCATCGGGATCTTTATATTTTGCCAGCATACAAGCCCGCTCCACCACATTCCCCGCCACAATTTCTTTCAGTAAAGTGGTTTTCCCTGTACCGGGAGGACCGTTCACGGAGAAAATCGGCTGATTGTCTTGATTTGGACTCCAGCAGAGATTGATCGCCATCTGCTGCATCAAACAGGGCATATATTTAGAAGGCCATTTGCCAAGAGGCGCTCTGGCAATATCTAAATGACAATGAAAAAAATCAGCACGCTCTTCTTCCTGCCCTTTTCCCCATGCGCTGTGCACATCAATCCGCTTTTGAAAATTCATCCATTCAAGTTCCTGTTTCTCTTCCGCGTATATCCCAATTATGTAATCCAATATTGCCTGTTCAAACGTTTTTTGGCCAAAAGTTTTATTTTTAAGCGCTTTTTCCACCATGTGCAGATCATCCACAAAAAAACTATTAGCCAGATCGCTGTCATGAAAGACATCTGCGTCTTTCGCCTTCGTATCTTCATTTTGATACCGGCGGTAAATCATAATGCACTCCCAGTTAATTTTCTCTTCTTTCCGAATGATTTTTTCTAAATATTTTTTCTCCACTCCCTTTTTCACGGAATCCAGTAAATCAGCGGTAAGTACCATTCCCGTTTTCGTATTTCCTTCCTGTTCCACTAATTGATCATTCAATAATTGCATATCCGACTGGTATGCGTCTATTGACAAAAGGTCTGCCATATTCTCTCGCGTCAGTTCACCAAGGTCTGTCGATATACGATAAATTCCCCAAACCAGAGGAGATAATTGTATGCTATCCGAAATGTACTTACCCCGCTCGTCACACTTTAAACCGATTAAGCATATGGATTTATCATTTTTCTCCGGCAGTTCAATATTACTGTTAAGTACTCTTTTTAAATAATCGGCAAAATGAAATCTCTCCATTTTTCCCAGACAAATATGAATTTCATCCGACAGCACTTTATGGTTTAAGTATCTAGCGGAATCCTCCTCCAACGCTTTTCCCGGTTCCTGCCCCTGGGGTAACGCATGGTACAAAATAATATGTCTATTTTTGTTTTCTCCCCTGGCAGCTTTTATACAATTCTCTCGCACGTCTTTACTCTGAACGGGAAAATCAGACTGGCCCAAGAATTCCACCAGATACCAGTATTTCACAATCATAGAAGCAAATGACCGTTTATCCATTCCTATTTCCTCTTTCTATTTTCTTTTTGTTAACTGAAAACATTTGACTCTCTTTGATTCTTCCACTCCAGGGGAATCTCCCCGGCACCCTCCTTCTTCCTGGCCCATACTCCCTCCATTCATCAAGCATAGCCTCACTGTGCACCAGAATCCGCATGACTTTTATACATTCGTGCTGGCATCATTTTCTTCTCTTCAAGCCCTTTCATAATATTATAGTGTGTATTCAGCACAAAATCAATGAGTACTTTATCCATCAAAAAAGAAGCTGTGAACTGAATTGCCCTATCGTTCACAACTTCATTCTTCAACATGTCCCTTCATTGCAACAAAATTTAAGCCAAACTCTTCTTGAGGAAAGCCATTGAAAACTGCCAGCCCCCCAAGTAGCAGATCTATCCGATTGGGCATTTCATGTCCTGCTTTCAGCGGCAAAGTCTGGAAAATAATCTGCCCCGTTTTTTACTCATATCACGAACATCGCGTCCCCAAAACTGAAGAAGCGGTATCTCTCCCGGACGGCTTCCTCATAGGCTGACAGCACCCGTTCCCGGCCTGCCAGCGCGCTGACCAGCATCACCAGTGTGGATTCCGGCAGATGGAAATTGGTAATCAGACCGTCCAGCACCCTAAAGCGGTAACCCGGGTAGATAAAAATCTCCGTGTCTCCGCAGCCTGGCCTCACCTGGCCGTTCTCATCCGCTGCGCTCTCCAGCGTCCGGCAGCTGGTGGTGCCTACGCAGATGATCCGGCCCCCGGCAGCCTTGGCGGCATTAATCTGCTGTGCCGCCTCCTGGGTGACCTGATAATATTCTGAATGCATATGATGCTCCAGCACGTTTTCTTCCTTCACCGGTCGAAAGGTGCCCAGCCCCACATGCAGGGTCACATAGGCGATCTCCACGCCCATCTCCCGGATCGCCTCCAACAGTTCCCTGGTAAAATGCAGCCCCGCCGTGGGTGCCGCCGCCGATCCTTCGTACCTGGCATAAACGGTCTGGTAACGGCTTTTGTCCTGCAGCTTGTGGGTGATATAGGGAGGCAGAGGCATTTCACCCAACTGATCCAGCACCTCTTCCCAGATACCCTGGTAGGTAAATCGAATCAGTCGGTTGCCCTCCTCCACGGTCTCCAGCACCTGTCCCCGCAGCAAGCCTTCTCCAAATATAAGTTCTGTACCCGGTCTGCACTTTTTACCGGGTTTTACCAGAGTTTCCCACACATCCTTCTCCCGGCGCTTCAAAAGCAGCACCTCCACATGGGCCCCTGTACCTTCCCGTTCCCCCAGCAGCCGGGCCGGGATTACCTTGGTATTGTTCAGTACCAGACAGTCCCCGGGACGCAGATATTGGGGAATATTGTGAAATATTTCGTGTCTGGTCTGCCCCGTGTCTCTGTCCAGCATCAGGAGCCTGGAGGAAGAGCGGTCCTCCAGGGGATCCTGGGCGATCAACTCCTGGGGCAGGTCAAAGTAAAAATCTGATTTTTTCAGTTCCATTGTTTTCTCCATATCCACAGGCCCTCTCCCATGGTCCTCCTGCGGTGTGTCACATGGTCACATTTTCCGCAAAAGCCTTGTATCCCCTGTAGGCTTCATAGATATCCGCCTTGCTGGTAGCTTCCCAGGGAGCATGCATATTCAGCACGGGAACTCCGCTGTCAATGACATTCATACCATAAAGAGCCAGGATATAAGCGATGGTTCCGCCTCCTCCCACGTCCACCTTACCCAGTTCCGCCGTCTGCCACTGGATCTTGGCCTCGTCCATAACCCGGCGCAGATGTGCCATATACTCCGCGTTGGCGTCATTGGAACCGGACTTGCCCTTGGCGCCGGTAAACTTGTTAAATACCATGCCTCCTCCCAGGAAAGCCGCATTCTGCAATTCAAAACAGCTTCTGTAGCCGGGATCGAAAGCCGCGCTCACATCGGAAGAAAGCATGGCGCTCCGGGACAGACATCTGCGCAGATTCAACTCGCTGTACTCTCCCGTCAGGCTCATCAGTTCCGCCACAGCGTTCTCAAAGAAACGGGAGCGCATGCCCGTGGCCCCCACCGATCCCACCTCTTCCTTATCCACCAGGATGCAGCACACGGTTCTCTCATGCCCTTTTAAGTCCAGCATGGCCTTTAAGGAAGTAAAGGCGCAGACCCTGTCGTCCTGCCCGTATGCCAGTATCATGCTGCGGTCAAAGCCCGCCTCTCTGGCCTTTCCTGCGGGAACCACTTCCAGTTCCGCGGAGATCAGATCAGCCTCCTCAATATCGTATGTCTCTTTGAGAATATCCAACACCCCGGACTTCACCAGATTCTTTGCCTTCTGCTTGCCCTCGTCCGTCTCCATCTCCTCCTGTCCCAGAACCAGAGGCCGGGACCCCACGATCAGATCCAGCGCCTCCCCCTCTATGACCTTCGCGGCGGATTTCTCAAGCTGCTGGGCGGCCAGATGGATCAGCAGATCGGATACGAAAAATACGGGATCGTCCTCATTTTCCCCGATATTTAACTCAACGGTGGTTCCGTCTTTTTTCACCACCACTCCATGGATGGCCAGCGGAAGCGTCACCCACTGATATTTCTTTACGCCGCCGTAGTAATGGGTATCCATATAGGCAAAAGTATGATCGCCATCCTCAAACAGCGGATTCTGCTTTACATCCAGCCTGGGGCTGTCTATATGAGCACCCAAAATGTTTATTCCCTCTGTCATAGGCGTCTTGCCGACACGGAACAGGGCGATAGATTTATTCATCCAGACACTGTACACCTTGTCACCCTTCTTCAAAGTTTCCCCGGATTTAACCAGAGACTCCAGTTCCCGGTAGCCCTCCCCCTCAATCATGTTTACAATGGTGTCAATGCACTCCCGCTCGGTCTTGCCCCGGTCCAGGAATTCCCTGTACTCATTGCTCAATTTCTCCATCTTTTTTAATTGCTTCTCATCATAATTCTCCCATGCACATTTTTTTAACATTTCCTCTGCTCCTCTCCGATTCTTTTTTATTAATAGTTCGGCCTGTTCCGGTAAATATGGCATATTATGACCCGGTTTCCAAAACAGGCCCGGACAATCTGCATTTTATACTGTACCCATGGACATTGCCTGCGCAGCATTCCCTCTACAGCAGATCCATCCTAACTCCGCAGTTCAATATCCAACTGGTTTTTCAGGTTCTTTAAGATCTTTTTCACAAAACGGTCCACCGCATCCGGTTCAAAAGCCTCTTCACGAGGCGCAAATTCCACGGTGAAGGCCATACTCTTCTTGCCTGCCGCAATCTGTCCGCCCTCGTATACATCAAAGAGGCGAATGGACTTGATATGGCCGCAAGGATTTCGAATGGCTTCCTCCACCTGGCCACAGGTCACGGACTTATCCATCACCAGCGCCAAATCCCGACTCTCCTCCGGGAACCTGGACAGGGGAGTGAAGCCGGCCTGTCTGTCGTAGGCATCGGCCAGGCTGCGCAGGTCAATCTCCAGCACATAGGCAACGGCGCGCCGATCCAGCTGCTCCGCCACTTCGTAAGCCACCTTGCCCATGCATCCCACTTTCTTGCCCTCGAAAAAGATGGCAGCCGCCTGGTAAGGATGCAGATAGGTCTCCGTCTCCGGCACATAGTCAAACCTGGCAAACAGCGTGTCCGCCACTCTCTCTGCCATACCCTTCAGGGTAAAGAAGCTTTCCTCCTCGCCAAATACGCCGATACACAGAGTTTCCCGTTCGTCCGGGTACTCGTCCAGGGGCAGGGACCGGGGAATAAACACCTTGGCGCTCTCGTAAAGCCGCCCTTCCAGAATCCCCTTTTTCTGATTCCGGGAAATGGCGTTTAACATGGAAGGAACCAAAGTGGTCCGCATCAAGGACAACTCCTCGTTGATGGGATTCAATATGCGGATGGCCTGGCGTTTCGGCGCATCCTGGGGCAGACGCAGCAGGTCCAGATCCGAGGGAGAGAAAAAGCTGTAGTGGATACACTCATAGGCTCCTGCACCGCATAACGCCCGTTTGAGTTTCATCTCCTTTTGCATATTCCGGGGCACACCGCCCATGGTCACCTGAGCCTGGGGCATAAAAGCGGGAACCACATGGTCATAACCGTACATACGGATCACTTCCTCCGCCACATCCGGATAATCCTCCATGTCCTCCCGGTAGGCAGGCACCTGCAGAGTCAGTTCATCGCCCTCCAGAGTGGGAGCAAAATCCAGGTTTTTCATAATCCGCAGAATCTCCTGAACCGGCACTTCGATGCCCAGCACATCCTCCACCTTCCTGACGCTTACTTTCATCTCCCGGGGTTCTATGAGGTTGCCCGTATTCACATCTATATGAGTGGAGGAAACTTTGCCGCAGCCCAATTCCTGAATCAGATGCAGTGCCCGCTCCATGGCGTGCACAGTGAAATACTCATCCACGCCTTTCTCATATCTGGCGCTGGCATCCGTGCGTTTTCCCAGTCCCCGGGAGGTTTTGCGGATATTGTCCCGGGCAAATTTCGCCGACTCGAACAAGACTTCCCCGGTGCTCTCCCGGATCTCGGAGTTCAGCCCTCCCATGACCCCTGCCAGGGCCACCGGCTTCACACCGTCGCAGATCACCAGATTGTTGGTATTCAATGTATACTCCTGTCCGTCCAGAGTGGTGATCTTCTCTTCCTGACCGGCCCGGCGCACCTCAATGGCATTGCCCTCCAGATAATCAAAGTCAAAGGCATGCATGGGCTGCCCCATCTCCAGCAGCACATAATTGGTGATATCCACGATATTGGAGATGGGTTCCTGACCCATCAACGCCAGCCTGCGCTTCATCCACTGCGGGGACTCGCCGATTTTCACGTCATACACATAATGACCGATATACCGGGGGCACAGATCCGGGGCATCCACTGTCACCGTGAAACCCTCCTTCTTCACCGCCGTCTCGGTGTAATCCAGGGCGGGCATACGGAAAGGCTTATCCAGCACCGCCGCCACCTCCCTGGCAATGCCCATTATGCTCTGGCAGTCCGGCCTGTTGGCCGTGATGGAAATGTCAAAAATCCAGTCGTCCAGGCCCAGGATAGGTTTTACGTCCGCTCCGGGCTCCACGTCCTGGGGAAGCACCAACAGACCGTTGTAGCCTGCGCCGGGAAACAGGTTCTCGCTCACTCCCAGTTCCACGCCGGAGCACAGCATTCCCTCGGATTCATAGCCCCGCAGCTTCCCCTTCTTAATCGTCATGACGCCCTCCACGGTCTTGTGGTCCTTGGCCGTCATGTACACCGTGGCCCCGGCCAGCGCCAGCGGATATTTTCCTCCCGCCTGCACATTGTCCGCACCGCAGCACACCTGGAAGGTGCCATGGCCGCCGGCATTCACCCGGCACACATGCAGATGCGTGTCGGGGATGGCCTCACAGGTCTCCACCAGACCCGCCACCACATTACTGACTGCCTCTCCCACTTGATGCAGCTCTTCCACTTCAAAACCACAGGAAAAAAGTTTTTCCTCCAGCTCCTGGGGTGTCACATCAATCTCCACATAATCCTTTAACCAACTCAAAGGTACTAACATATTATCCCTCCTGATTTCGTTCCGCATTCTCCCGGCAATACACGGGGAAGCCGCCGAATTACGGCCGCCCTGGGAAAATACGGTTATCCACTTTATTTTCTGTGTCCTGGCCGCCAATCCCTTAATTGTCGTCAATCTGCCGCAATACCCGCAGATCGGACTCAAACAGAAGTTTCACATTGTTGATGCCGTATTTCAGCATGGCGGTACGGTCCAGGCCGATGCCGAAAGCCAGACCGCTGTACTGTTCCGAATCAATGCCGCAGTTTTCCGGCACCTTCTTATTCACGATGCCAGCGCCCAGAAGTTCAATCCAGCCCGTACCTTTACACAGTTTGCAGCCCTTGCCGCCACAGGAAAAACAACTCACATCCACCTCCACAGAAGGCTCCGTAAAGGGGAAATAGGAAGGACGCAGCCGGGTGGTGGTATCCTCTCCGAAAATCTTTTTCACAAAAAGTTCCAACATCCCTTTCAGATCGCAAAGGGTAATTTTCCGATCCACCACCAGCCCCTCCATCTGATGAAACATGGGAGAATGGGTGGCATCGTCATCTGAGCGAAACACCTTACCCGGCGCAGCCACAATTTTGATCGGTGGTTTTTTCTTTTCCATGGTATGGATCTGGGCCGCACTGGTCTGGGTAGCCAGCAAAAACTCCGGTGACAGATAAAAAGTATCCTGCATATCCCTGGCGGGATGATCTTTGGGGATGTTCAAAGCCTCAAAATTGTAATAGTCGTTCTCAATCTCCCGGGTCTGAGCCACTTCAAAGCCCATGCCCACAAAGATATCCATAAGCTGGTTGCGAATCTGGGTGACGGGATGCAGGTTGCCCGTTTCCACGTTCCGGGCAGGCATGGTCACATCAATGCGCTCGGACTCATAACGCCGCTGCAGTTCCCTCTCCTTCATCTTCTCATCCAGTTCCATAAACCGCTGCTGGGCCCATTCTTTCAGTTCATTTACGCTCTTGCCGAAGCCGGCCCTCTCCTCGGGCGCAATGCTCTTCATCTCCTTCATCAACTGGCCGATTTTGCCTGTCTTGGAGTCCAGGAACTGCTTGCGCAGTTCAAATGCCTCCGCCCTGGAATTAGCACGTTCTTTTATGCCATCCAGAATCTCCTGCCTGATGTTCGCCAATCTGTCGCTCATTTCCATATCCTCCTGCATTAAAATTCCGCATATTCCCTGTCGGCGCTGGGAACCGGCCGCTCTGCCCGGAAATATACTGTTTTCATTCCCGTATTTCACGGAAAAAAACAGTCCCATGTACAGTCTCCTGTACATGGGACGAAAACTCTTCTTTCCGCGGTACCACCCACATTCCCCATCCGATACGGACGGGACTCTCAGATACGTGTAACGCACGTCTGCGGCCAAGACTACAGCCTGCCATATGACAGCAGGATTCACCCCGGCGGCTCCGGTGGGAAATTCATGCAATCATCTGAACGCAGGAAAACTCGCAGCCGGTGGCTTCCCCTCTCTGTGCGAAAATGACGCCCTACTTTACACCTTCATCGCCTTTGTATCTCTCACTGTGACTATTCTAGAGGCTTCTCTCCAAAATGTCAAGCGCTTTTTTCTTTTATGGCTTTCCTACGCCTGTCGTCCTACTGCCTGCTGGTACTCCTGTACGGATATCCCGGCAACCTCACAGGCTTCCTCCACCGTACAGCACAGTTTTTTCACTATACTACCTATAATGGAAATCCTTTCTTCCGCTCTTCCGTCTTCTATTAAATCGTCTATCGCCTGACACATATCCCGCTCCTCCTTAACATTCTTCCGTGCATCCGTTGTATTCTGTAATATTTCCGAATGGATCATCTGTCCTATGACATTGTAAGTCTCCTGGTCCAGATGACGGCACTCATCATGGGATTCCACATATTCCAGAAACCGTTCCTTGTCTGCCCTGCGGGCATACAGTTCAAACACTGTCCGCAGAGATGTCCGAAAACTGGAATAGTCGTTTTCCTCATTTAAATCCAAAATGTGCAGCGGGTACTCCGGCGTCAGCCCTCTGAGTTCCCGGGCCGCACCAGGTTTTGCGCTGCCAAAATCCAGCAACTCGTGTAGGCTTCTTGGTCCATCCCAGGGCCTGTTCCCCCAATAAATCACCAAGGTTGCCACCGGCCGAATCCGATCGCCCTTTCTGACCTTGTACAGATACTCTCCTGCCCCGATCTTTTCATGCCCCTTTTCCCTGAATTCGGTATCGTTCTTCCGCATCAATTCTCGTATCTGCCGATCATACTCCAACGCCTCCCTCAGCAGAACCCGCACTGGCATACCATAGTCCACATACTCCTGGTTCTCCAATATCCACAGGGCAAACAATCCTCCCTCCGTTTTTTGACGCATGGCCATATCGCAAGTCCGCTCCAGCGACACATCGCCCTCCGACTTCAGGACCGCCGTCCCGGCCTCCTCAAGCTGCGCCCCGTCCAGTATCTGTGCTCCACCAAATACGCTGCCATTGTAGACATCCGCATACCGCATCGGGTCGGACAGATAGGATTTGAGTGCCAAATCCTTTTTCCCCAATTTTACCTCCTCCCGCAAAAGAGTCCGCTCACTGTCGAAATCTCCTGCTCTATTCAAATAGTATGTGAAATAAAAGCAAGAATCTGTCTCGACTTCCCAAACGGGAAAAGATAAATTGCCTATAGCAGATGTATAGAATCATTGCTTTGAGTTTAAAATATCATACATTTTCTCAGATGTCAATATTTTTCGGCTTTTCGGAGCGCCTGCTTTTCACTCCTCCAGGCTCT
>OFGG01001608.1_pt1 | contig 14149 bp, 10 predicted proteins | sample 1521701 | NCBI WGS metagenome assembly OFGG01 (sample SAMEA3504081, study PRJEB24116) | mouse gut metagenome | biome: mouse gut; feature: mouse-associated habitat; material: faeces | place: Denmark | collected 2011
TATACCTTGCTCTGTAAGGAGCGTCACTGCTGATGCCTTAACTAAATGACATTGGCCGCTGCCCACCCTTTTTTGAACTTCGAATCTTTAATTTGCCGCTATAAATTCAAGCGCCTGTTTCTGGATCTCATCATATACCTTTTGTGCCCCTGCTGCCTCCATCTTTTCACGCAGCTTTGCGATATCCGCTTCGGGATCATCTGTAAATCCAAGTCCTAACAGCTTATAATCGGTATCAAAAATCTCGCCGATTGCAGCGATTTCATTTTTAACGGACTCATCGTTAAATACAAAGGTCTGATATCTTTCGCTTCTTGCCGTATCCTGCCATCCTTTGTTTAACTCCGGTAAATTCGGGATTCCGCCTTCGATCACACGCCAGTAAGCATCGTTTCTTACACCCCAGTTGCAGTTACTGTCATATGCGTAATTGGAACTGTCAGGTAAAGATACCAGGGTGCCGTCTCCGGATGCTTCCCAGTGCTTGCCTTCAATACCGTAGCAGAACAGGCTGTTTACTTCTTCATCATTCCTCAGATAATCCAGCGCCATCAAAGCCCTTTCCGGGTTTTTCGACTTGGAGAAAATACTCATACCGTTTGCTAAATAAGAGTTAAGTACCGGAGGCACGCCGTCCTGAGCATCAAAGACTCTCACATCCCACTCGGGATGCTCTGCCGTTACAGACGCATAAACGCTTTTAGCGGTATTGGCATTCATCAATGCCAATGCGGATTTCCCTGCCTGGAAGCTTTCCGTATTGTTCTGTGTGTTGACAACAGCGTTTTTACTCCAAAATCCCCGATCCTTCCAATCTTTTAATCTGGTAATCACATCCAAAAATTCCGGCTGGTCAAAGTTCCCAAGAACTGCCGCACTGTCGTCTAACTCGCTGACGCTGGCCATAGCCTGCCAGGGTCCGACACCGATCACCTTTTCTTCGCTTTCCCAGTTAGCCTTTTTCCACATACGGTCATAAAGGAACAGCTTATCATAATCAGAACCCACATCAATAGGAATCAGAGAAGGTTCATTTTCTACAATGGCATCCATATAGCTTTCCGCTTCATCCAGAGAAGCAACCGACGTGATACCATATTTATCCATTAAGTCTCCCCTTGCCATGTAAACATAGGCTGTAATTTCTTTGTAGTTCATCGGCAGCATATATACTTTGTCATTTACTTTTGCCTGCTCCCATGCTTCCGGATACATAGTCTCTGCCGACATAGGCGCATAGGTCTCAAGAGCTTCCCTTGTGATCTCATAATACCCCTGCTTGGTAGCCTGTGCGTTGTAGAAGCACCAGTCCGCAGTGTAAATGATATCCCAGTCTTCCCCTGATGCGAAGATAAGGGGATACTTCTGCTCATATTCGCTCCAGCTCATGAATTTCACGTCGATGGTTGCATTGATCTCCGCTTTTAAGCGCTCATTGATCTTTGCAAACACTTCGTCGTTGTCAACAGGACGATCCCCGATCAGGTACATCACCAGCGTAACTTCTTCTGAGATATCCGGCCCTGTGCTTTCCGGTTCTGCAGCTTCTTCCGGTTCTTCCGCTTCTGTCTGTGCAGGTGTCTCTTCCTGTTTTTGCGTCTCACTGCTTTCTTTTGTGGCGGTTTCCTGTGTGCCGGAATCCTTAGATCCGCAAGCGCAAAGTACTGTGGCCAACATTACGAATACCAGCAGTAATGACACTCTTTTTTTGGCTTTACTAAACATACTTTTTCCTCCTTTTGCCAAGAAAATAATTTATTGTTATCCTTTTACTGCACCGATGGTAACTCCCTTAACAAAATACTTTTGCAGGAAGGGGTACAGCAGAACGATAGGCCCTGTTGCAATCACTGTCATTGCCAGCTTCATAGGCTCGCTGGGCACATCGCTTGCCGGGATACCGCTGCGGGCGGCGGCAGCATTGATGGCCTGGGCTTTTGTCAGTATATTGTTCAAATAATACTGCAAGGGATAAAGATCCCTGCGCCCTTCGTCTAAAAACAGCATTGCGTTATACCAGTCATTCCAGTAATTCAGTGCGATAAACAATCCCACCGTGGCAAGCCCCGCCTTACATAACGGGAGCGCGATCCTGGCATACACCACCAGATCCCCTGCGCCGTCTAAATAGGCCGACTCATACAGCGACTCCGGTATGCTCATCATGTAGCTTTTTAAGATCAGGAGATACGTCACGTTTACAAGGATCGGTAAGATCAACGCCACCACATTATTGTGGAAATGCAGGTATTTTGTGTTAAATATGTACCATGGAACCAGACCTCCTCCAAAAATGGATGTAAAGTAAAAGAAAAAGGAAACCTGATACCGGTACCGGAAATCTTTATTTGCCAAAACATACGACGCCATACTCGTTACCAAAAGGCCAAGCCCCGTTCCCACTGCCGTCACCAGGATCGTGACACCGTATGCGCGCAGCAACTCCTCCGGAATCTTAAACAACATCTTATAGGCATCTAAGGAAAATTCCTTAGGGATCAGCTGGTAACCATTTAACATGATCGACTGCTGGTTTGATACGGAACCGCTGACCACCAGCCAAAACGGGAGCAGGCAGGCTGCGGAAAGCACGCCAAGGATCAAATGTGAAATGACGCTGAATATCACCTTGTCATAACTTTTAGGTTTTTTTTTGCTTTTTATCTCCGGCATGGGAGCATCCTCCTTTCAGCCCGTTAGAATAATGCGTAATCCGGCTCTACTTTTTTTACGATAAAGTTTGCAATCAGTACAAGGACAAAGGATATTCCCGACTGGTACAAGCCTGCGGCGCTTGTCATTCCAAATTCCTGCAATGTAAGAAGCGAACGGGTCACATAGGTATCGATCACGTCGGTCACCTCAAGCACCATAGGATTGTTGCCTGTAACCTGCCAGAACATCTGGAAATCTCCCTTCATGATGGTCCCAATGGCAAGCAGGAACAAAATAACCACCGTGGGCCTGATGCATGGCAGGGTGATATACCGTATCTTCTGCCACATGGTGGCGCCGTCTAAGTCGGCAGCCTCAAACATTTCCCCGTCAATATTCACGATACTTGCCAGGTACATGACCGTTCCGTAACCTACATTTTTAAACGCGCTGACCACGATCAGTATGACCGGCCATGCGCCCTTATTGGAATAGACGTCCACCGAATCCATCCCGACGCTTTTTAAAAACGAATTGACCGCGCCAAATTCATAATTAAACAGGTTGTAGATAAACGCGCCTACCACTACCCACGAAATGAAATAAGGCAGGAACATCACCGACTGCGTGATCCTCTTGAAAAACCGCCCGGCAAGCTCGCTTAACATGATCGCACAGGTGATCTGCAAAAAAGTATTCACACATAGAAAAGCAATGTTGTATAATATGGTATTCCTGGTGGTAAGCCAGGCCTTCCCCGATTTGAAAAAGTATTGGAAATTTTCAAACCCTGCCCAGGGGCTCCCGAAGATTCCGTCATGATAGTTAAATTCCTTAAAAGCCAGGACGATGCCGGCCATGGGGATGTAACACATCAAGATCACCACGATCGCTGCCGGAAGCAGCATCAGCCATTTTGTCCGGTTCTTTCGTAAGTCATATAAAAAAGGATGTTTCCCGCTGTGCATAATCTTCCCCTTCCTTTTGCTCGATTTCGTTATCCTTCTCACAAATCAATCTTAACAAAAATACGCACCCCCTTACAACGGTACTAACTTTTGAAAGGAGTACAAAATTATGTTAATTACAATTTTAGACACAAAAACACCTGTTTTAAATTGAAATCTCTTTCTTTTTTGTATATTATGTACATAAAGAAAGTTTTTTAGAGAGGGATATTTCATGAATTACACGGTACTGATCGTGGACGACGAAATGATGCCCAGAAAAGTGCTAAAAGAGCACCTTCCCTGGGAAACCCTGAAAGTCGCACACATTTTTCAGGCTTCGGACGGGTTGGAAGCCATAGAAACGGCAAGGAATTGTATGCCGGATATTGTCATCACGGACATTAAAATGCCAAGGATGGACGGCCTTCAGATGGCGGCTGCCATCCGGGAGTTCTGCCCCCGGTGCCAGTTTATCTTTTTAAGCGGTTATTCCGATAAGGAGTACTTAAAAGGGGCGATCCGGCTCAAAGCCGCAAACTATGTGGAAAAGCCTATCGACTTAGAGGAGATCACGGATGCCCTGAAAGAAGTCGTCGAGGAGCTGGATAAACTGCAAAAGCTTAAGGCCCCCCTGGATCTTCGCAGGCTGTTTTTCCATGGAAATACCAATGCGGACCTTCCTTTAAATGACAAGGTTTTTGAAGGCAGCCAGGAACAGCTTGATTCCCTTTCTTTTCTGATCAGGCAGAGAAAAGAAGCCGAGACGGAAAACGCACTGCGCAGGCTCCACCGGGAAGTCCTTTCATGCGAAGGCACCGACCCGGCCTACCTGCGGCATTTCTACCGTCAGATCATCTTTCTGTTCCTGACGGCGGCGGAAACCTACAATATAACCTCCATCACCCAGAATGCCGACTATTATCTCTATACCGCCGCAGGCCAGGAAACTTTAGTCCTGTTATGGGATGCTCTTTTTCAGATCTCACAGGCTTACTTTACCGCTTCCTCAGGCAGGGATACGGATATCGTCTCCCGGGTGGACAAATATCTGGAACAAAACTATAAGGATCCGGCCCTTACCGTGTTAGACGCCGCTCACGACCTTGGTTTTACCAACACTTATTTATGTGCCGCCTACAAAAAAAGCTGCGGTAAGACCATCAACCAGCACCTGACCCAGATCAGAATCCGGCACGCCAAAGAGCTGCTTGCCAATTCCACCCAAAAGCTATATGAAGTGGCGAAGAACGTAGGATATGCTGACGGGAAATACTTTACCAAATTATTTACCCGGGAGACCGGACTTTCACCGAAGGAATACAGAGGGAGACACCGCCATGACATCTAAGCCCGGGCCATTTAACCGACTTATCCCGAAAACCCTGAAAAGTAAACTCCTTTACAGCTATTTTTTGCTGGTCATGCTCCCCCTTGGGATCTTTACCTTATATACTTACCTTCGGGTTAGAAGCGTCATACAGGAACAGACTTTTATCGCCGCTCAAAACGCATTTGACGATACGGTATCTTCCATATGCCAATCCCTTGGAAAGCTGGATGCCGTCATAGACATTCTTGCCATGGACCCACTGGTATACCGTATGGCTTCCAACGACCCGGAAGATTATACCTATATCCGCCGGCTGGAAGATTCCGACACCCTTGCCCTTACTTTTGCGCATCTGTGCTCTCTCTCCGGTATCGACCGGATCCGTCTTTATGCGGACAACGACTACCTGTATACCTCCGAGCAGGATAACATCACCCAGCTCCGCGAAGTGACACAGGATAACTGGTATCTCACCCTTTCCGGAAGCGATGAGCGGACGTGGTTTGCGCCGGCCGACTTTTATGACCAGGCCCCTTCGGATCAGTCTTGGTTTTCTTCCATGCAGGTCATCTACAATCCCCGCAATGTAACGGAACCCCTGGCCATCCTGAGAGCGGATATTGACGCCTCCCGCATCATACAATTGGCGGAAAGCACTTCCGTCACGGAAAACGGCATCCTGCTGCTTTTAAACGGCCAGAATATCCTATACCATACGGCAAGCGGCATTAAGGAGGATACGTTAAGCGCTATCGTAGGCGGACTATCCTTTGCAGACGCCAAATCCTGGATTCCCATCCATGCGGAAGGAAAACACTATTATGCCCAGTGCAGCTCCCTGCCCCAGTCCGGCTGGTACATGGCAAGCATCCTTCCTTTTGATGACATTTTCCGCTTAAGCCATGAACTGCGCTTTGAAATGCTGGTCATCGTCCTTCTTATCAGCGTCACCGCTTATCTGTTTGCCGTTGCCATAAGTAAATCCACATTGGACCGGATCGCACAGCTGGCCCGAACCATGCAGGCCGTGCAGGAGGGGAATGAAAAAGCAAGGCCAAAGCCCTCCGGCAATGACGAGATCACACAGCTTATGGGAAACTTCAACAATATGATGGACCGCATCGACCAGTTGATGGAAGAAAAAGTGGTGTACGGGCAGCAGATCAAAAACCTGGAGTTAAAAGCCCTGCAGGCCCAGATCAATCCCCACTTTCTATACAACACACTGGATCTGATCAATTGTACCGCCATATCACACAGCGTTCCCCAGATCAGCCGGATGGTCAGATCCCTGGGGCAGTTTTACCGCCTTTCCTTAAGCGGCGGAAGCGAACAGATTCCCCTTTCTTCCGAGATGAAACACGCAAAGCTTTATGCGGATATCCAAAATATGCGTTTTGAGGACAGGGTAGAGACTCACTGGCAGATGGAGGAAGATGCCGGCCGCTGCATGATCATTAAGATCGTCCTCCAGCCGTTGATTGAAAACGCCATCATACACGGTATTTTTGAAAAACCATCGAAGCAGGGGAATTTGTGGGTATGCACAAAAAGGAACCGGGATATGATCACCATCACCATAAGGGATGACGGCGTTGGAATGGATGAGGAAACCCTGCTTGCGAATTTTTCTCCCGCTCCCGGCACAGGCGTTGCCGAAACCCCCGGCGGTTATGGGGTTCGCAATATCCGAGACCGTCTTTTTATCGCTTACGGAACGCCCTACGGCTTATCCTGCGAAAGCAGCCCCGGTGAGGGAACCCTTGTGACCATATCCATCCCCGCCATTGAACCAAAAGATCCATAACGAACAAAAGCGAAAGAAAGGAAACAATTATCATGAACTATTCTATTTTTACCGACACAGACTGGCTCTACCCGGATTCTCCCCATAGCGGAAACCGGGAAATAACCTTCTCTCTTCCCCGGGGCGGCCATGGGGGCGCACAAGTGCTCGGAGAGGTTCCCCTGTCTTCTCCACAGGTATCCGTTAAGTGGCATCAGGAGACGGATCTGGAAGCCAGCCTTTTTTGGCTGATCCCTGTCGGGGTCAATGAAAACACGGACAGCGCCATGATGACCACCACGGATTACCAGCGGTGCAAAGATTTTGTGACAAGAAAAGCTCCTTTTGACGTGTACGATGCGCTTAGCCCGGTGTCAGAAGACCCGCCTTCCGGCAGGCTTGCCCTTTATCTGTGCGTTGAGGCAAAGGGTGTTACCCTTCCCGGCACTTACTCGGGTGAAGTGTCCATCCGGGAAGGAGACCGGGAAACCCTCATCCCCTTAAGCTGCCGGGTGAGCAAAGCTCTTGTGCCGCCGCTTTCTTCCTCACGCCTTGGCATGTTGAATTTTTTTGACTATGACGGCCTGGCCAACCAGCACCATACCGACAAAAACAGCAGGCAATACTGGGAAATCTTCGGCCGGTACGTGAAAGCGCAGGTTGACATGCGCTGCACCCATATCCTGCTGCCGCCGGGGGAAGCTGTATTTGAAAACGGGGAGTTGATCGATTTTGATTTTTCCGCCGCGGAAAAAGCGGGGCAGATTGCCAAAGAAAACGGGGCGCTCTGGCTTTGCGGCGGCCACATCGCCCACTGGCACGCCTGGGATGAAGCGGAATACTACCCCAACTGGAGCCAGAGCGTAGGGATCACCACCACCGAAGGCTATCTGCAGCTCCGGCGCTACTTCACCAAATGGCGCCAGGTCATTTTAAGAAACAACTGGCAGGACTGTATGGCTCAGGGCCTTGCCGACGAGCCTCAGACCCACAATGATGCCACCTACCGCATCCTTGCCGGGATCTTCCGGAAATTTCTCCCCGGCATCCCTATCATCGACGCGGTAGAGACCACCCAATTAGGCGGCGGCATTGATATCTGGGTTCCCAAACAGGATACCTACGAAAAATGGCGGAACGAATACGAAACACTGAAAGCTGCCGGCGAGACCATGTGGTTTTATACCTGCGCTTTCCCTGCCGGCCCGATCATGAACCGCAGTATGGATCTGCCCCTTACCGCAAGCAGGGCCGTTCTTTGGATGGGGGCTTACTACCGCCTGAGCGGCTTTTTGCACTGGGGCTTTAACTATTACATTGGCAGCGACATCTGGAAAAGCGCCTGCTGTCCTCACAAGGGCGCCCTGCTGCCTGCCGGCGACGCTCATATTGTGTATCCGGGCAAGGATGGCCCCCTTCGCAGTATGCGCTACGAAGCCCAGCGGGCCGGGGCACAGGACTATGAGCTTTTGATGAAAGCCTTTGAAATATCCCCCGAAAAGACAGAGCAGATCATTCAAAGCGTATGTACGGATTTCCGCAGTTATACCCGGGAAGGTCAGGTCCTTTTAGATGCCAGAGACCGCCTTTTTGCGCTGCTTGAAAACTAAGCGCACGCTGGCAGGCTCGGCCTTTACTCTTCCTGCCACCTGACCGTTTCCCCTCTTTTGACCTCTTTGGTGGTGGATAAGACAATCTCACTGTCCTTGTCCACCACTCCTTCTTCTATGGCTGCCCAGTTTTCATTTTGATCAAGCACCTTTACGTTTACTTCGTCCACGTAATATTCGTTCCCCAGGATCCCTTCCCGCTGCCTTAACAGATAAACAAAACTCTGCTTATCCTTTTCATGCAGCGCCGAGGCAGGGATACAAAGCCGGTACTTTTCCCCTGCCTGGGTGCGGGATATGGCGCCTGACATACCGGGGATCCCGCATTCTTGCGGCAGCGTGACCAGGGCCTCATACTGCCCCGGAGCGTTTTTGCTCTCCGCAAGATAATCCAATTCTATTTCCATCTCCTTGCTTTTTCCATCCACCTTGACCAAAAGAGTATCCCCCAGGCCGATATACTTTTTCTGGTCTTTATCAAGCGTCACCTTAAGCTGGCAGGGCAGGGTCTCATCAGAGATCAGCATTACTGCCGTATCCGGGATCCGGTCTCCCACACCGGCCATGATCTCCGTAACAACGCCGCCAAAAGCCGCCCTTATGATCCCTTCTTCTTCCTTTACTTTTTTATATTGCATAAGTTCCTCCGTGAGAGATCCCTTTTCCAGTTCTGCCACCTCAAGATCCGCCGCCGCATTCTCCGGCAAAAGCAGATCTTCCACCCGCCTTTCCGCCTGCTTTAGGGCCTCATCCCGTTTTGCCATGGCATCCGACTCCCCGTAAGCGGCGCTTTGCAGAGCGTCTTTTGATTCCCTGCCCGCTTCCTCTTCTCCCCCTTCTTCCCGAAAATCCTCCTCGGCCTGCACATATTCTTCCAATGCGCGCCCTACCTGGGTATCTTCAATCCTTGCCGTGGTATCGTAATCCTGCCTTGCGCGGGCAAGTTCCAGCTCCTTTTTCTGCCGGGCAAGCTCTTTGTTTTCCAATATGGTATTGATCTGCAGGGAAACTTTGGCAATCTCTTTTTGCTTTTCTTCCATCTTTTCCTCCAGATCCGCAAGGTCAACGGAAAACAACACATCCCCCTCTTCCACCCTGTCGCCTACGTGGACCGGCACTGAATCGATCCTAAGCCCGGAAAGGTATGTCACCGGCCGCTCCCCGCCTGCCACCACGATTCCGTCGGCCTTTACCGTATGCTCCACATACTTGGATTCCGGCCGGCAGGTTGTCACCATGGGAAGCCGGTAAGCATAAATGCTCTTTGATACCACCGTGCAGATCAGCATCAGCCCCAAAAATACCGCAAATCCAACCATTACCTTTTTCATCTTCTTTACTCCTTTAATCCTGAATAGACGATTCCCTGCTCTAAGTAATCCTGCCCTAAAATAAACACAAACACCGCAGGGATCAGCGTGACCACGCTTGCACAGAAAGCAGAACCCGCCTGCCCCCAGGTGATCTCCGGCAAATACAGGGATAACGGCCAAAGCGCCTTATCCTCCAAAAATGCCATAGGCTGCTCCATCAAATTCCAATATTCCAAAAAACCAAGCACCATGGCAGATAAAAGACCGCTTTTCCCTAAGGGCAGCCCAAGCCTTAAAAAAATGACCACTTCCCCTGCCCCGTCAATCCTTGCCGCTTCAAAAACCTGCGGCGGAATCCCCCGAAAACCGCCATAGGATAAAAACACCGGGAAAGTGGAAAATACCGCCGGCAGGATGATAGCCAGATGGCTGTTTAAAAGCGACAATCTGTTTAACACCAGGTAATTAGAAAGCATCATTACCTGAAAGGGCAGCAGCATCAGGACCACGTAAAGGGCAAATAAAGCCCTTCCGCCTTTTACCTGATACACCGCAAAACCCCATGCCGCCGGAACCGCAAAGATCAGCTGCCCTGCCAGGATACACAGGACCAATTTCATGGAATTCCAAAATAAAACAAAGAACTGAGGAGTCTCAAACAAAAGCTTTCCGTAATTTTCAAAGGAAGGAAAATCCGGGAGAAACTTCCAGCTTATCCACTCATTTCCGTCCGTAAACACCGTGGTTACATACCCTTTCAGTTCCACGGTATCCATCAAGGAGCCGGACAGCAAAATAAGGATGGGCAAAATCACAAAAGCGGCAGGCACAAGAAGCAAAACCACCGCTCCGCCCTTTTTCACATTTTTTTCAAGCATCATACTCCTGCCGCCTTTCTCCACACACAATTTTTATTACATTTCATTATGATCCCACAACCGCTGCAATCCCAAAATAGCGGCCAGCAGGACCCCGCCGGTTAGTACCGCGGCAGCAGCCATCTTATCCAGTTCCAGGTTCACAAACCAGTTATTAAACAGATGCTGCATCAGGTAAATGCTCTGGTCCGGGTAAGCCCCGGCAGTCAGGTATGCCTCCCGGTAAATCTTAAACGAGTTTAAAAATGACAAGATCACAATGGTATAAAGGCTCCCCTTCAGGTTTGGCAGTACGATGTACCACAGGCTTTTCCATTTCCCTGCGCCGTCCACCCTTGCCGCCTCCAAAAGCCCTTTGGGGATCCCCATAAGTCCTGCCAGCCACAGCACCACCGTATAACCCATGTTTTTCCATATGTAACTTCCCACCAGCACCCAAAACGCCGCCGGCGTGCCCAGATAATCCAGGCATACCTGCTCCCATAACCCCGTCTGCTGCCCGATCCGGGTCAAAAGCAAGTTCAAAAACCCCTGCCGGTAAAAAAACATTTTCCACACCAATACAATGGTAGCCGTAGGCATGGCAAGGGGGAACAGATAAATGGATTTGATCCACCTTTTGTTTTGTAAGGTATTTAGAAGCAATGCCGCCACAAATCCGGAAAACACCAGAAGGGGGATACACACCAGCGTAAAGTTCAATGTGTTTTTCACCGCCAGCAAAAAAGCCTGGTTCTCAAAAACAGTCCGGTAATTTTGGATGCCGTTAAACTGCCCGGTGACTGCCGTGGTAAATGACCGCCGCACCACATCCCCAAAGGGCAGCAGCACAAAAACCACGATCCCTAAAAACCCGGGCAGCACAAACAAGTAAAAAAACTTTCTTTTTTTCTTTAACATAAAACAACACCATTTTATTCCGACAGGTAAATGGAAAGCTGCTGCATGATCGCATCAAGGGTGGTATCAAGATCCTGCTCTCCAAGCAGATATTTTTCCCCTTCTTCAAACACGGCCTTTTCTAAAACCATATCCTCAATATAAGGGGTATCCGCCGTTCCTATCCACTGCCAGAACGTATCCATCTCTTCTTGTGTTGCCAGGTATACGGTAAGCATGGTCGTATGCCCGTCCTCATCTATGGTAGCCAAAGAACCGTATTCCCCGTTTTCACCTACGTAATCTCTTTCCGGCTGAAAGGTTTCTTCTAAGGCTTTTTTGTTGATCACATAGCTGCCAAGGGCTTTTTGCACTTCTTTCCCCAAAAATTCCCTGAAAAATTCTTTTGCCCGGTCAATCCGGGAAGATGCGGCGTTAATCCCTAACATTGTTGCAGGTACGAAAACCTTTTCACACAATCCCTTTGCGGGAACCCACATGGCATCCTCAAATCCCGGGTTTTTTGCAACGGAGGTCAACTCCCAATATCCGTAAGGATAGCTGCTCACCCCAATGGAAAATTGCTGGTAATCCCCCACAAAATAGATTTCATTGTTTCCATATTGGAGGATATCGTACATCCAGTCCTCGCCTTCTTCCGCCGCATAATAAGAATCTGTCAGCTCATGTTCTTCTATGCTCTTTTCATTAAGCCCATCCATCTGGGCATCGTAGATCCTCTTAACCTGGGTAAGGAACTGGGAAAGGGTCTCCCTGTCGATCTTTCCGCCGTCATCTTTCCACATAGGTGCGGCAACCGGTGCAAAAGCTTTCAAAACCGCTTTTCCGTTTGTACTATAGATAATATCCTTCCCCGGCTGATCCTCCCTGATCTTGCAGACTGCGTCAGCCATTGTGGTAAGGTCTTTGATCTCGGAAACATATTCTTCCCTTCCAAGCACGGCAGGCAGATACACCTCCATAGGAACCACATAGACTTTTCCGTCCTTTGCCATAGCCTGATACAGGTTTTCAAACAGTTCCTCTTCCTGATTGATTTCTTCCATCAAACCGGCAAGGTCAAGGAGCATCCCTTTTTCCATGTAGGAATCCATGGGCATCCCGTCCATCATAAGAAGGTCCGGGCCTTCCCCCGCCATGATCTGCGTGTTCAGCTTCTTTAACGCATCCTCCCTGGTAACGGCGCCGCCTTCCGCCATGCCCACTTCATACTCCACGTAAACCTCCGGGTGGTTGATCTGGTAAAGGGAGATTGCCGTGCGGATGCCGTAACTGTCCGTAAGGCTGTACACCTTAAGACTCTCGGAAGGAACCGATGGCATATCCGGGTCGTAGGTAAACCGGATCAGCTTTCCTCCACTGGAAACCGCTAAAAACTCCCCGTCTTCTAACAAAATCATGCTCTTTAAGTTAAATAACGGACTGCCAAGACGGGATAAGCTGCCGTCGATCAACTGTTCCATACTCCCATCTTCCATCCGATAGCGGTGCAATCCCTTCCTGCCCGCAAAATAAAGTTCCCCTTCTTCCCCCGGGAAAAGATACATGTCATACCAGCTTCCGCCGTTAAACATCCGATCCTTGTAGTTTTCTTCCATAAACGCGGACAGCTCTTCCTTTTCCAGAACTTCCTTTTTATCCATGTCAAACAGGACAGGGGCCGGGTAATCATATCCGTCCACGATCATCAAATTGTCCTGAAACTGTAACAACTCCGGCCTTCCCTGTGCCGTAAAAAACAGCGCGCAGCTGCCGTCCTCTTTTATTTCATATATGTTATCCCCGCCGACCGTGCTCACAAAGATCCTGCCTGCATCGGAAATCCCAATCTTGTGCAAATACATTTCCTCTTCCGAAATGGGAACATCCACCGGAATCACCGTTCCGTCCGGTTTCACCAGCTCACACACAGGATCAAGGGTAAATGCGGAAACTCCCTCCTCCTCATCGCTGTCCTCATCACCGTCCTTTTCTCCATCACTGCTCACACCCCCATCGCCGATCTCACCCTCATCGCCGATCTCTTTTTCAACGTCTCCGTCATCTTCTTCCTCATAGCTTTCGTAAATGACCGCCAATGTTCCGTCCGATGCCATCTGGATATCCAAGAAATAAGAATGCTCCAGCTTTTCAGAAAGCCACGGGATGTCCATCTTCTCCCATGTTGCCCCGTTATCCTTTGATTCTAAAACCCCGGTGCTGCTGTCCGTGATCACCAGCCTGCCATCGGGCATCTTCCTCATACCGGTGACTACCTCAAGTTCCTCCGTCAGGTCTGTCTCGTTTTCTCCATACCGGCCCATTGCAATATCCGTGCTATCCCCGCTGCTTCCGTTTGTCTTTCCTACAGAAGCCTCCTTTCCTTCATCCGGGCTTTTGTCTTTCGTTTCCTGTTCCCCGCACCCTGATGTCAGGACAAGCGCCGACGCTAAGACAAGGCACAATGCTTTTTTTAACCATGCTCTTTTCATCTAAATACTCCTTCCTGTTTTCCTGCTCCCCCTCAAACGCAAAGTGACTATCATGATAGTCATCTTGTAACTAGACTATCACGATAGTCACATCGTGTCAATACATTTTTTTACTGTACGGTTGCAATCCGCCAGCCTGCTTGTATGCAATTTATTGCAGTGCAAGCAGGCAGACGGATTAGCGGCCTACTCATAAATGAGTAAAAAAGTGTCTTCGACACCTCAACCCCCTAGCCCCCATTCATGGGGGAATTAG
>OFGG01001613.1_pt1 | contig 14119 bp, 11 predicted proteins | sample 1521701 | NCBI WGS metagenome assembly OFGG01 (sample SAMEA3504081, study PRJEB24116) | mouse gut metagenome | biome: mouse gut; feature: mouse-associated habitat; material: faeces | place: Denmark | collected 2011
TCTTCCGCCGGCCTCGATTATCCAGGAGTGGGGCCGGAGCACGCATTTTTAAAGGATACCGGAAGGGCAGAGTATACGGCTGTCACAGATGCGGACGCCATGGAGGCGCTGTCTGTCCTGTGCAGACTGGAAGGCATAATTCCTGCCATAGAAAGTGCCCATGCGGTCGCGTATGCCCGGGTTTACGCAAAAGAACTCGCGGAGCGCATCGGGCCCCAAAAGGCTGCGGAACAGATTATGATCATATGTCTCTCGGGCCGCGGGGATAAGGATGTGGCCGCGATCGCGGATTACAGGGACGGAAAAGGATATCTGAATTAACAGAATAAACAAAAAAACAGAAAGAAATGAGGGAAAAAATGAATCGTATTGAACAGAAAATGAAGCACCTGCAGGAATCAGGAGAAAAAGCGGTGATCACATATCTGCCCGTCGTCCTGCAGGACCCGGACAGGACGGCAGAAATAATCAGGGCGCTGGATCGGGGAGGCTGCGACGCCGTGGAGCTTGGAATTCCGTTTTCCGATCCGGTTGCGGACGGCCCGGTGATCGCGGATGCCTTCTGCCGTGCGTCTGGTAACGGGATCACCTTCGACAAGGTATCTGCCCTGACAAGGGGACTCAGGAAGGAAGGTGTGGAGATTCCGGTTCTGTTCGTGCTGTATTATAATACCGTTCTGAACTGCGGGATAAAAGCTTTTGTGGAAGAATGCGCGGCGGCGGGCGCAGACGGCGTGATGATTCAGGATCTGCCATTTGAAGAGCAGGGGGAGATCAGACAGTATCTGGATGAGACAGAAAATATAATTCTGATTCAATATATATCCCCGCTGTCCGGAGAACGGATTCCGATGATTGCGTCGGGAGCGCGGGGATTTCTCAGCTGTATGTCTTTTCAGCAGGACGGCGGTGAGACGGGGGAAGTTTCTGACCGACGCAGGGACTTTCTTACAGATGCAAAATCGGTGTCGGGGCTTCCTGTGCTGATAAACGCCGGCGCGGGGACTTTGGACAGTATAAAACAGATGCGGTACCCGGCAGACGGTGTGATTACCGGAGCGCATTTAGTCCGGATCATGGAGGAAAGCGGTTATGCGCCGGATGCGGCAGAGGCATACTGCCGCGCGGCAAAAAACGCGCTGAATGGAAGAGCGGGATAAGCGCCGGGGAGTATTTATCCCGGAGGGGTTGCGGAAACCCTGAAAGATGGTGTAAAATCAGCATCAGAAACCATTCTGAGGAGAGTATCCATGATTTATTTTAACAGTGACTATACGGAGGGATGTCATCCTGCGATTCTCGCAAAGCTGGCGGAGACGAATCGGGAGCAGACGCCCGGGTATGGAGAGGACGATTATTGTAAACTGGCGGCGGATAAAATCCGGGAGGCATGTCAGGCGCCGGAAGCAGATGTGCATTTCCTGACCGGCGGGACGCAGACGAATATGACAGTGACTGCCGCGGCGCTAAAGCCCTATCAGGGGGTGATCACAGCCTCCTGCGGGCACATCAACGTCCACGAGACGGGAGCGCCGGAGGCAGCGGGGCATAAGTGCCTTGTGATGGAAACGCCGGATGGCAGGCTGACTGCGCGGCAGATTGCGGCGTACACGGACGCACATTATGCGGACGAGAGCGCTGAACATATGGTTCAGCCGAAAATGGTATATCTGTCGTATCCGACGGAGACAGGAACGATTTATAAAAAGGAAGAGCTGCGGGAGATCAGCCGTGTCTGCAGGGAGCGCGGCCTTTTTCTGTTTCTTGACGGAGCGCGGCTGGGATATGGTCTGATGTGCAGGGAAAATGATCTGACACTGGCGGAGATTGCGGAATATACCGATATATTTTATATCGGCGGCACAAAGGTGGGAGCCCTCTTCGGTGAGGCGGTTGTGATCACCAGGGAGGAGCTGAAGGTGGATTTCCGCTATCACATCAAGCAGCGCGGCGCCATGCTCGCCAAGGGAAGGCTTCTGGGGATACAGTTTCTCACGCTGTTTGAGGAGAACCGCTATTTTGAGATTTCCGCGCATGCGGCACGCCTGGCAGAAAAATTAAAAGACGAATTGACAAAAATGAACATTCATTTTTACAGTGATTCCCCGACGAACCAGCAGTTTGTGATACTGCCTGACGCACTGCTCGCGCAGCTGAAAAAAACATATGTTTTTTCACATGTGGCCCGGGTGGACGGGACGCACAGCGCTGTTCGTCTGTGCACCAGCTGGGCGACGCGGGAGGAGGATGTGGATCAGCTGCTGGCGGACATCCGCGGGCTTTTGGGACTCTGACAGACAGGAGAGAATAGAGTATGTCACACAGGAAAAAAATACTGCTGCTTGCGACCGGCGGTACGATCGCATCCCGGAAATCAGAGAGCGGCTTAAAACCGGGGATATCGCCGCAGGAACTGATCGCTTTTCTCCCCGGGGTGGAGGAGATCTGCGACATTACGGCCGTGGAGCTTTTAAATCTTGACAGTTCCAATATGGAGCCCGCGCACTGGAAGAAGATGGCGCATGCCATAAAAGAGAATTACGGGGCGTATGACGGTTTTGTCATTGCCCACGGTACGGATACCATGGCCTACACGGCCGCGGCGCTTTCTTATATGGTACAGAATACGAAAAAGCCGGTGGTTATCACAGGCTCGCAGAAGCCGGCCGACCTGGAGATCACAGATGCAAAGACGAACCTGCTCGACAGCTTCCGCTACGCGACTGATGATCATTCCCAGGGGGTACAGATCGTGTTTGACGGGAAGGTGATCGCGGGGACGAGGGCGAGAAAGACACGCTCCAAAAGTTATAATGCATTTTCCAGCATGGATTTTCCGTGTCTTGCCGTGATTCAGGATGGCAGTATCATGCGTTATCTTCCGATGCTTCCCTATAAAGAGGAAGTCTCTTTTTATGAGGAACTGGATGAAAATGTATTTCTGCTCAAAATGATACCGGGCATTCGTCCGCGGGTGCTGGGGAGTATTTTTGAGCAGTATCACTGCATTATCGTCGAGAGCTTTGGCGTGGGCGGCATTCCGCGGTCGGTTTCGGGGGAATTTTACCGGCTCTGTCAGCAATATCCGGACCGGCTTGTTATTATGGCGACGCAGGTGGCGCATGAGGGGAGTGACATGACCGTCTATGAGGTGGGACATGATATCAAGAAGCACTGTCATTTCCTTGAGTCCTACGACATGACGCTGGAGGCCGTTATCGCAAAGGCGATGTGGATGCTGGGGAATTATAAAATTGCAGAGGATAATATTGAGGAGATTTTTTACCGGAAAATCAATTACGATGTCATATTTGGAAGAGAGGGGCGGTGAGGGCGGGAACAGAATTTTTGATAAATTCCGGAATATTGATTGAACTATTTTTTTACTTAGTGTAAAATGATACTAGCTATTATTATTCTGGAACAGAGGAGAATTTAATTATGACGTTAGATAATGTAAAAATCCTGATCGGTGATGATTCCATTCTCGCAAGAAAGCAGTTAAAGGACGTGATTCTGTCGTTTGGCAACCCCATCTTTTTCGAGGCGGCCAACGGGCAGGAGACCGTGGACATCTACAAAAAAGAATCTCCTGATCTTGTTTTTATCGACATTGTGATGCCTGTCAAGGATGGAAATACGGCTATCCGGGAGATTATCAGCTACGACAGGAATGCGGATATCGTGATTGTGTCTTCCATCGGGACCCAGTCACAGCTTAAGATGGCGATTGAGGCCGGCGCAAATGACTTCATCCAGAAGCCGCTGAACGCGGATCAGGTTCATCACATTATTGCTTCGAGATTTGAAGGGAGATAATTTATGTATGCTCAGTTTTTTGGCAATTATCTGCTCACAAGGGATATTGTCACCAAGGAACAGTTGATCACCGCTCTGCAGAAGAAGGATTCCCAGCACATGAAGCTTGGAACGCTTGCAATTCACGCGGGATATATGACTGCAAATGAGGTTGACAGGATTGTCATTCTGCAGACCCATCTGGATAAGCGGTTCGGGGAGATCGCGATCCATGAGGGATATCTGACCGAGTCGCAGGTGGCGGAGCTTCTGAAGAAACAGAAGCCGGATTTTCTGCGGCTGGGACAGGTACTGGTGGAAGACGGCATTCTTGACAACAATCAGCTTCAGGAAGCGATTATCAATTACCAGTCCGAGAGCGAATTTGATGATTTCATCTATTCTGACGAGACCAGGGAGATTATCAGTCACCTTCTGGAGAACTTTTTTGTCGCGACGGAGCGCCCTCTGACCAGATATGAGCTTGCGTATTTTCAGCTGCTGTTCAATAATCTCGTCCGTTTTATCGGGGATGATTTTACACCTGTAGCGCCTTACCGGGCGAAGGAATACCCGACCAGTTACTGCGTGTCGCAGGGGGTGTATGGAAAGTTTACGATGCGGATTTACCTTGATATGGGGGAGAAGACTGCAGTCGAGTTTGCCTGCCGGTATGCGAGGGAGATTTTTCCCGAATTTGACGAGTATGTGCAGGCGGCCCTTGAGGATTTCCTGAATCTCCACAACGGGCTCTTCACGGTCAATCTCTCCAACGATTATTCCGTCGAGCTTCAGCTGACGCCGCCCGGCGTTGAGACGCCGGAGCTGCTGACGTTTACTTCAGAGACCTATCTTCTGCCGATTGTCTATCCGTTTGGAACCTTCCACTTTATCATAGAGATGTCAGCGGAGGAGTAATATACATGATTTCCGCCAAAAACCCAGCCATGCAGGCCGGGTTTTTTTATGGAAGAATGATCGCTGTGCGGGCCTGTGTTCCGGATCCCGGAACACAGGAAACAATTCAGGCTTCGTCCGCGGGAAGACCGAGAATCTTTTTTACGGTCTGCCGCATTTCATCCGTCCCGCACACGGTGTCGTGGAGAACGGCAGCGTTGCGGATCTCTTCAATTGCCGCCGGAACCTTCCGGTTTCCGATCCGGCCCAGTTCGTCGGCCAGTTCAAAATCAGACATGGCATCATACCGGCTGTCAATTGCGCCCATCACACTGCGCGTGAACTTAAAGGGGCTTGCGGTGGAGACAATCACGGTCTTTGTCGCGGTATCCCCTGTGTCTTTCCGGTACTTCTCCCAGACGGCTGTCGCGACGGCTGTGTGTGTGTCGATGATATATCCGGTCTTTTCGTAAAGTGCCCGTATGGTCCCTGCAGTCTCATCCCCGTCGGCATAATTGCCGTAAAAATCGTTGAGCTGCGCTTTCATTTCCGGCGTGATCTCATATTTACCGTTCGTGGAGAGCGCACGCATCAGAGCGGAATTTCGCTCTGCGTCGTTTCCGGCAATCCGGTAGATCAGCCGTTCCAGATTGCTGGAAATCAGGATGTCCATGGAGGGTGAGTTTGTCAGTACAAATTCCCTGTTTTTGTCGTAGACACCTGTCGAAAAGAAATCGTACAGAACGCGGTTCTCATTGGACGCACAGATCAGCTTTGCGATCGGAAGTCCCATCTGTTTTGCGTAGAATGCCGCAAGTATATTTCCGAAATTGCCGGTTGGCACGACAAGATTGATCTTTTCCCCGTCTTTAATGACGCCCTGTCCGGAAAGCTTCGCGCACACATAGACATAGTAGACAATCTGCGGCACGAGCCGTCCGATATTGATGGAGTTGGCTGAAGAAAACTGGAAGCCTGCAGCGTCCATCTCTTTCGCCAGCGCGGCGTCGGAGAACAGCTGCTTGACGCCGGTCTGTGCCTGGTCAAAGTTGCCGCGGATACCGATCACGGAAGTATTACTGCCCTTCTGGGTCACCATCTGGAGCTTCTGAATCGGGCTGACACCGTCTTTGGGATAAAATACAATAATCCTCTTGTGCGCCACATCCGCAAAGCCTGCCAGCGCCGCTTTTCCGGTATCCCCGGAAGTCGCAGTCAGGATCACAATCTCATTTTTCACATGATTCTTTTTCGCCGCGGTCACGAGCAGGTGTGGCAGAATGGAGAGCGCCATGTCTTTGAAGGCGATTGTGGCGCCGTGGAAAAGTTCCAGATAATACGCGCCGTCCGCCCGGGTGAGCGGTGCAATCTCCTCCGTGTCGAATTTGCTGTCATACGCAGACGCAATGCAGTGCCTGAGCTCCTCCTCCGTGAAATCCGTCAGAAATTTTTTCATGACCTCGTACGCGGTCTGCTGGTAGGTCATTCCGGCGAGCTCTTTAAGACTCACATCCAGGACCGGCAGCTGCTCCGGCACAAACAGCCCTCCGTCTGCGGCGAGGCCTTTTAAGATGGCCTGGGAGGCAGTTGCTTTTTCGCCGGCATCTCTTGTGCTTACATACATCATATCCATTGTTTATCCTCTTATCTTTTCACATATTTAAGTCCGGTGCTTTAGACATTATAAGGGAAACGGCGAGTGTGTGTCAATGAGGAGTTCACGGGGAGAACCGGAGTCTGTTTTATCCGGGGGATTGCGTGATCCGTCTCTCCTGTTTATAATGGAAGAAAAACGGGAGGCTTCAGGGATGGATCTTTTAATGATGTTTGATGTGATGATGCTGTGTCTGGGCGTGTACATGACAGTCGCGGCGTTTGTGATGAAAAAAAGCGGACGGATCCGGGCGGTAATTCTGACGGAACAGGAAATCGCGGTCTGCCGCGATAAAAATGGCTTTATCGCATATATGTACTGGCGGGAAGCCGTGGCAGGAGGTGTGCTGATTCTGGCGGGGGCATCCGGGTTTATAAACGATCTGTTTTTTCATGCGAGGCCGTGGGACATGGTAAAAATGGCGTCTGCCCTGGCGGCATTTCTGTGGTTCTGGTGTGGGATGAGTGCGGCGAGGGAGCGTTTCCTCAAAAAGTGACGGACATGTCTTTCCGGAGCAGTATTTTTCACATGGCCGTCACATGAGAGCAGTATGATACAGTCGGCGGTACCGGCGTTTTGTGCGCCGTTCCGCGGAACACTGGCAGATGAAAATTATATGGAAAGGAGCAGCGGTTTGGACAGAATACTGGTAGTGGACGATGAAGAAAAGATTCGCACGATAATCCGTAAATACGGGGAGTTTGAGGGATACGGGATTGTGGAGGCGGAGAATGGAAAGGAAGCGGTGGCTCTCTGCAGGGAGCAGGAGTTTGATGTGATTATCATGGATATTATGATGCCGGATATGGACGGCTTTTCCGCGTGCAGTGAGATCCGGAAGATCCGGAAGACACCGGTTATAATGCTCTCCGCGCGGGGAGAGGAGTACGACAGGATTCATGGTTTTGAGCTTGGGATTGATGATTATGTCGTGAAGCCGTTTTCCCCCAGGGAACTGATGATGCGCGTAAAAGTGGTCACGGGGCGCAACCGGAACGTGGACGAGGGGAAAGAACACGAAATATTTGAGGCGGAGGGACTTCGCATTGATTTTACGGGGCGGATTGTCAGTGTGGACGGGGAACGCGTGGAGCTTTCCCCCAAGGAGTATGAGCTGCTTTTTTATCTGGTGAGCAACCGTGGGATTGCGCTGCGCCGGGAAACGCTGATTTCGGAGGTTTGGGGGTATGATTATTACGGGGACGACAGGACGCTGGACACGCATGTCAAACTGCTGCGGAGCCGGCTGGGGGAATACCGGAAATTTCTGGTGACGTTAAGGGGGGTGGGATACCGCTTTGAGGCAGGAGAAAATCAGTATTAAATGGAAGATCTTTCTTTATCTGCTCACCTTTGCGGGGATACTTCTGCTGGTGCTGTGGCTGATTCAGATCTGTTATCTCGATACATTTTACAAAAAGATAAAAACCAGATATGCAGAAAAAATAATCTCGGAAACGATTGCCATACTCAGGAGCGGAGAGGAGGATGCGGAGGAGAAAATTGATGAGCTTGCGGCCGAAAATAATGTTGCTGTTTTTGTGACGGATATGGAGGGAAATGCGCTCTACGATGCGGAATATATTGCCAATTCACGCATCGGGTCCATGTCTGTGGACCGCTTTAAGGAATACTGCATGCTCGCCAGAGACAACGGCGGTTATGCGAAGATTGAATTCTTTGGCGAATACAGCAAAGAAAAGAGGGATCTGATGCTGCCGCGGGGAGCGGGGCAGTTCCGGGATGAAGGCACACAGGACGGGCAGGAGACGTCGGAAAAGCCACAGGAGGATCCGGAAGATATGGCCGGCAGTATACCGTCAGGGGAGTGGAAGCAGGCAGCGAGGGATGACCTGGTGTGGCAGAAAATGCCGGAACATACGGAGGAACAGGAGCAGTCCCGCGGCGGGGAGCTAAAGAGTTTCCGGCAGAACTGGGGGCAGGAGCAGATCGAGAGTGTGATATATGTCTGTATTGTCAGTATTCCCGGGGAGAGTTATGTCCTTATGGTGAATACCCAGCTGACTCCGGTGGACGCCACGGTGAGCACATTGAGGATTGAACTCATCTGGATTACAGGAATTATGATTGTTATGGCGCTTGTCATTGCGCTTCTGATTTCCAGGAAGGTCTCGAAATCGCTGATCCGGATCAACGAAGCCGCAAAGGAAATGGCGCGCGGCAATTTTTCCATACGCTTTGACGGAAAGGATTACCGGGAGGTGGCGGAACTGTCGGATACGCTGAATCTGACGGCTGTGGAGCTGGACAAAACCGAATCCCTGCGCCGTGAGCTGATCGCCAATGTGTCGCATGATCTGCGGACTCCGCTGACGATGATTATCGCGTATTCCGAGGGGATGCGTGATCTGCCGGGGGAGAATACGCCGGAAAATGTGCAGGTGGTGATAGATGAGGCGGAACGCCTCTCCGGGCTGGTCAGCGATATGCTGGATATTTCCAGGCTTCAGGCGGGAGTGGAGAAGATACATGTTGTCCGCTACAATCTGACGGAGAGCATAGAATCCCTCCTTCTTTGCTATAACAGGTTAAGGGAGCGGGAGGGATACAGCATCCTGTTTTCACGGGAGGACGATGTGATTGTGGAGGCGGATGAATATAAGATTTATCAGGTGATGTACAATCTGATCAATAATGCGATAAACTATGCAGGGGAGGACAGGTGTGTCCGGGTCCGGCAGATCAAAAGAGAAAGTTTCGTGCGGATAGAAATTCTGGATCACGGTGAGGGAATTGCGCCGGAGGCTCTGCCTTACGTGTGGGACCGCTATTACAGGGTGGACAAAACGCATAAGCGCGCGCTGATGGGGACGGGGCTCGGACTTTCGATTGTGAAAAGTATCCTGGAGCTGCATGGCGCGGCATACGGGGTGGAGAGCACCCTGGGAGAGGGTTCCGCCTTCTGGTTCGAGCTGAAAATTGCGCCAGAGCTGCCCTGACAGGCGCGGCGGGGATTTCCCCGCCATCTCCGGAAGCGTTCAGCGCCCGCTCATCGGGATAAACGCTCTGCGTCTCCCCACATTCCGGTAAGCAGGACGCATGATTTTCCCGTTAATGGCCAGTTCTTCGAGCCGGTGCGCGCTCCAGCCGGCGATACGGGCAATGGCGAAAATCGGTGTGTAAAGTTCCACTGGGAGACCGAGCATGCTGTAGGCAAAGCCGCTGAAAAAGTCCACGTTCGGGCTGACGCCTTTGTATATTTTGCGTTCCCTGGCGATAATCTGCGGAGCAAGGCGTTCCACAGCAGAGTAGAGTGCAAATTCTTTTTCACATCCCTTTTCCGCGGAGAGCTTTTCGACGAAGGAGCGGAAAATCTGTGCGCGCGGGTCGGAGAGAGAGTAGACGGCGTGCCCCATACCATAGATCAGGCCGGCCCGGTCAAATGCTTCTTTATTCAGGAGCGCGGCCAGATAGCGGCCGATCTCCTCTTCATCCTCCCAGTCGGTCAGGTGCTCTTTCATATCCTCAAACATCCGCACCACCTTGATGTTGGCGCCGCCGTGCTTGGGTCCTTTTAAGGAGCCTAAAGACGCAGCGATCGCGGAGTATGTGTCGGTTCCGGAAGAGGACACCAGATGCGTTGTGAACGTAGAGTTGTTACCGCCGCCGTGCTCCATGTGCAGAATCAGCGCAATATCCAGAAGCTTTGCCTCCAGCGGGGAAAATTTACTGTCCGGCCGCAGAATCCGCAAAATATTCTCGGCGGTGGAATATTCCGCCTGCGGGGAATGGATAAAAAGGCTGGCGCCGTCGTGGTAATGCCGGTATGCCTGATAACCATATACGGATAGGAGCGGGAACAGACTGATCAGCTGTAAGCACTGTCTTAAGACATTGGGAAGTGAAATATCATCGGCAAGGTCATCGTAGGAATAAAGAGTTAAGACGCTTCTCGCAAGGGTGTTCATCATATCCCTGCTGGGAGCTTTCATGATGATATCTCTGACAAAACTGGTGGGAAGGGTACGGTAATCGCCGAGCATCCGGGTAAAGTCTGTCAGCTGTTTCTGATCCGGGAGCTCACCGAAGAGAAGAAGATAGGTACATTCTTCAAAACCGGAGTGGCCGTTCTCAGGGATACCGGCGATAATATCTCTCACATTGTATCCCCTGTAAAAGAGCTCGCCCTCCGCGGGAACCGATCTGCCGTCCACTTCCTTTGTGGAACACACCTCGGAAATCTTGGTCAGGCCGACCAGGACGCCCTTTCCGTTCAGGTCACGAAGACCGCGTTTGACATCATATTCCGTATATAAATCGGGATTGATCCATGCGCACTGCTCACTCAGGGTGGAAAGCGCCTGCAGTTCGGGGGTGATATCGCAAAAACGATTCGTTGTCATAGTAACCCTCCTTTTCTATGTAATTGTAAGACCCTGTTATCATAGCATAAATTTGTATTTTTATACAAGAAATATGTGCAAAATTTATAAAAAGTTTAAAAATAGTTAAAATCTGTCTGAAGCAGTGGAGAGAAAAAGCTTGAACTGTGAAAAAAAATGCGATATAATGAAGCTGGGTTCTGCCCGTCAGGCTGAACATCAGAAACGGGCAGAGAAAGCATGACTGGGACGGGAACAAAATCGAAAAAGGGAGAACGGTATATGCTAAGAAGAATCGAACACATGAAGATGAAGCAGAAGCTGGATTATGGCTATTTTGTCGTAATTGGTCTGATGATTCTTTCCGGGATCATCAGTATCGGGGGTCTGCTCAATCTGTACGGGAACCTGAGCAATTACATCAATAAAGCTCAGAGAGCGGATACGGCGGTCAAGATCTGCGAGATTAACGTCAATGTCGCTGCGCGCAGCATCCGTGAGATGACGCTGAACAGTGATACCAGTACATATCAGAACTATAAGAATCAGGTGGCGGTGCGGATGGAGGAAGTCCGTTCCGAACTTAACGCCCTGAAAGAAACCAGGGTGGTGGAGGAATCCCTTTATAATGAGTATCTCACGGCCCTGGAGAAATGGGGAACGGTGGGATATGAGATCATGGAGAGGACGGAGGCCGGCAACAGGGATAAGGCGGTCGAGGAGATCCTGACAGTCTGTGTCCCCGCGCTCGACAATGTGGAAAAGCTGATGGATGAGCTTGGCGCGGTGACGCAGCAGAAAAAGGAATCGGCGATCAGGCTCAGCCAGATCGTGGCTGCGGGAAGCGCCGGTCTGATTGTGATTTTTGTGATTGTCGCTACCGTGCTGGCGCTGCAGATTGGAAAGCGGATAGTGAACTCGATTCTGGTACCCCTCCGCGAGCTTGAGATTGTGGCAGGGGAGCTCTCGGCCGGCAACCTGCACAGCGAGCTGGAATACCGCTCCGAGGACGAGATCGGCAGTCTGGCGCACAGTCTGCGAAAATCCATCCGTATACTGGGCTCCTATGTGGATGATATCTCCAATTCCATGGAAGAATTTTCCAACGGCAACTTTGATGTTCAGCCCAGAGTGGAATGGAAGGGAGATTTTGTGGGTATCCGGGATTCATTTGCGCTGTTTGAGCGGAGCATGTCGGATACGGTAAAGGGAATTCAGAGAGTGGCGGACCGCGTGTCGGGCGATGCACAGCAGGTGGCTTCGAGCTCCACATATCTGGCACAGGGAGCGTCCGACCAGGCGGCGGTTACCGGAGAGCTCACGGCAACTCTGGCTTCTGTATCCGATCAGGTGTCGCAGAACGCGGGCAACGCCAAGGAAATCAGCCGCAAGGTGGACAGTCTTGGCACGGAGATCATCCAGAGCAACCGGAAGATGAAAGAGATGGTGGATTCCATGGGCGAGATCAGCAACTCATCCAGGGAGATCAGCAAGATTATCGCGACCATCAACGATATAGCATCCCAGACGAATCTTCTCGCGCTGAACGCGTCGATTGAGGCAGCTCGGGCAGGAGAGGCCGGAAAAGGATTTGCGGTCGTGGCGGATCAGGTATCCGTGCTGGCGGCGCAGAGTTCCGCGGCGGCGAAGGAGTCCACAGCTCTGATTGAGTCATCCGTGAACGCGGTGGAAAAGGGTATGGTGATCGCGGACGAGACGGCGCAGCAGCTGGAAAATGTTGTGGAAAATTCCAGAATCATTACCCAGGAGGTCAACGGGGTCGCCGATGCGCTTGAGGCGCAGACTGCGGCGATCGCACAGATTGACGACGGCGTGGAACACATCAATGAGGTTGTCAAGACCAATTCCGCGACATCCGAGCAGTGTGCGGCGGCCAGCCAGGAGATGAGCGGTCAGGCGGAGAATCTCGAGGGGCTGATCCGTAAATTCAGGGTTAAAAAGACGACTGCCTGAGACTGGGCGGTGCGATTAGTAAAAATTTGCAGATAAAGAAACTGCCACAGAAAGAAGCAGAAATATGGCTTCCTTTCTGTGGCAGTTTCTGTAATATAGAGGAGAGGTCATGTTCAGTCGTTTTTTTTAAAAAAATTCCCGTGGTAATATCATAAAACAGACGTTGACAAAACAGGTCTATTATTATAGACTAAAAACAGGTCTATCATAATAGACCATTCTCTTATCACAGGGCTGCCTGCGCCGGATTGTTACAGACACCCTGATGGCATCACGCCGCGTAAACATTCAGGAATGGAGGTTTTTATGGAATGGATTCTGATGGAACAGATACAGCCTGTTTTTGAAGAGGTTAAGCAGATGGCGTTATCCGCCGTCATTGTGATTCCGGTAGTCCTGATCTGCCGTTTTGTGCTGCGCGGTCTGCCCAGGAGGATCACGTATCTGTTGTGGGGGATTGTCGCGCTGCGTCTTCTGTGTCCGACGATGCTTTCGTCTGAATTCAGTGTACTTCGCTTTTCTGGTTGGGCAGGACAGATGCAGGCGCAGGCAGCGGAGACGGAAAGGCGCTGGCGTCCGGAAGCGGCTGACAGGGCACTGTGGATGGGGGATGGGGAAGAATACCGGCCGGAAGAAGCCTGGCAGGGGAGACTGCAGGCGGAGGAAGGCGCGGAATACCGGTCAGGGAAGACAGGTTCCGAGGAGGTGCAGAGTGCGTTACCGGAGCAGGTGCGTGAATGGTATTCTGCGGGCGGGACGGACGGTCCGGACCGCTGGTGTCTGGTCTGGCTGGCCGGAGTGTCTGCCATGCTATGTTACGCTACCGTTTCCTGTGTGATTCTAAGCAGGCGTCTGCGTTTTGCGACGAAGCGGACAGACGGAGTATATGAGAGCGAGGCTGTGGATTCACCGTTTGTTTTTGGGTTTTTCCGGCCGGTTATCTATATTCCGTATGGCCTGGCGGGTGAGGAGCTGACATACATTCTGGCGCATGAGCGCTGTCATGTCCGGCGCAGGGATTATCTTGCCAGATGGCTTGCCACATTTCTGCTCGCCGTGTACTGGTTTCATCCGCTGGTATGGATTTCTTATTTCCTCATGAGCCGGGATATGGAGATGAGCTGTGACGAGTATGTGCTGCGGGGTGCGGCGGAGGAGCAGAGGCGGGAGTACGGCATGCTTTTGCTGAAATATGCGGGCAGGAGGGAGAGGATTGTGCTGCCGTCCTTCGGGGACAACGGGATCCGCCGGCGGATTTTACATGTTCTGCGGTATAAGAAGGCGACAACGGGATCTGCTGTTGCTGCTTCGCTGTTACTTGCGGCGGTTGCGGCGATGTGTCTGACAGACGCGTGCGTTCCGGAAGACGGGAACGGGGCGGACAGAGGCGAAAGTCGTGTGGCGGAGGAACAGGGCGGTCCGGTGCGGGCGGATTCTTTGGATTGGAACGTGT
>OFGG01001628.1_pt1 | contig 14021 bp, 16 predicted proteins | sample 1521701 | NCBI WGS metagenome assembly OFGG01 (sample SAMEA3504081, study PRJEB24116) | mouse gut metagenome | biome: mouse gut; feature: mouse-associated habitat; material: faeces | place: Denmark | collected 2011
CGGTTTACTCCGCCCCGCTGCCCTCGGTGCTGGTAACGCCGGGGGCGGCTTTCTTTGCCTTGGTGTATTGGCCGCTTGCCGCTCTGCCGCTCCGCCGGTTCTCCGCCTGGACCTTCATGTTTACCCAACGGCAATTATCGGGGCCATAGCCCTTGTCGCAGTCGATTCGGTCAAGAGTGCATTCCCCGTATGGGGCGGCGGGGTCGTATCCGGCGGAAATTGCCCAATCCCGGAAAGCAGAAAAATCATGGAGCCATTCAGCGCAAACCGTGATACCCCTGCCACCGTAAATTTTATAAGCGTGGTGGTTTTGGTCGAGACATCGTGCTTTCATGTTGGACCAAACTTGATAAAGCCGCCTTGCCTTTGGGTCATTCCTGGGGCATCCGTGGTGCGTGGTGTTTCGCTTTCCCATTTCGGCGGCTCTTTGTTTCGCCATTTCGCTCCTGGCGCACCCGCAGCTCTTTGTACTGCCGGAAACAAGGCTTTTTGCCGTTGTGTCAACCTCATTCCCGCACGAACAAGTACAATGCCAAACCGCTTTATGGTTCCTGATTCCTACAAATGCAACAACGGTGAGCCGCCCAAAACTCTGCCCAGTCAAATCCTTAACCTTGCCCATCCGTACACCTCATTTCCTCCATATAGCCCTGGTATATTTTCGTAACTTCCTGGCTGTAGTCGGTGAAGGTCGTCCCCGCTTGAATGAGCCTATTTGCGCCACCTGGGCCGCAATTATAGGCCATGAGCAGGGCCTCGCTCTCCGGCTCAAACCCGTAACGGCTTACAAGCTCCCGGAGGTAGTCAAGGGCTACGGCGGCGCACTGGGCCGTGTCCGTCAAGTCGGTAACGCCGAGGGCCTCCATCCTGCCGGTGTGCCAGCGGGTGTTGATCTGGAAGACGCCGAGGCTGTCCCCGCCGTCCCCCTGGGTATCAGGGTTAAACCGGCTTTCGTGCTGCCCTATTGCCATCAGGAAACAAAACAGGCCGGGGTCATACTCGCAAGCCTCAAAAATGGCCCACTGTGTTTCGGCCTCAAGGGGAATGTCAAGGGGCTTGATTCGGTGCAGGGTGCCGTCGTCGCTCCATAGCTCCGAGGATGAATCCGCCGGGGCGTCGGTCCCGTCCGGCTCTGCTGGCCGGGTAATTGCCGGAGTGTGCGTGTCTGCCAGGGCCGGGGCCTCCGCCGCCGGTGGCTCCATCGTGGCGATCACTACGGCGCAAAGAATCAGGGCGGCGGCGGCAATGGCCAGCAGAATGTCTCTGTAATCTGTTTGCATGGCTAGTCGGCTTTCCAGTCTTCGTAGCTCAGGGGCGATTTACCTGTGTCGGCGTTCCCCTCCAGCCAATCCTTGACATATGCCCGGTACTCCCGGTAAAGGGCCGTTTCATCGGCGGCGGCGTCTTCCTCTCCTTCATCCTCAATAGAGACCAAGAGGTCAGAGGCAAAGTACAAAGCGGGGCGAACGCCATAGGCGTTATTGGCGTAGTAGTTGTAATACTGGCCATCGGAGTAGACGAGCCACACGTAGCTGGTGTTGCGGGTGCTCGGGGAGCGGAGCCCTCCGGGGTTTGGGGTCCTCCAGGGCGTCGCAAGGCACCACCAATCATCCGCAAGCGGGATAATATCCTGATACTTGCCGTACTGCTCCAGGGTCAAAAGCCCTGCCCTCATATCAAAGGTGCCGTACTCCCTGGAGCCGTCCGTGGCCTTGAGGTCCATCGTATTCATGGCGATGGTGTCCTCGCTGGCCCCGTTCTTGCAAAGGTCCTCAAAATACTGGACCAAGTGGCCGGTAATGCTGGCCGTCCGGAGGTCGTTCACGCCGCTGGTGTCAAAGGGGGCGTTTTTCCAAATCTCCTTGCGGATCGCCAGGACCTTGCCGTTGATGTAGTCCAGGGCGACAAACTTGTCCCCAAAAACGGAGAAGGTTTCGCCATAGGGGACCTTTCTCACTTGAATCTGTTTCATGTTGTGATCTCCTTTTCTTTTGTGGCTGTTGCCGCTCTTTCCTGCTGCCATTGCCGGTAACACTCTTGAAATTCCGGCGTTTCGTAATCCCGCTTGAAAGCCTGGAGGAAAATCGCTCCGATCTGGAGCTTGGCGTGTTGCGGGATTCGTGTGGGGTCAATCGGTGCCATTCTGCTGACTGGCACCGTTCTTAGCTGCCCTTTCAACGGTCAGCCTCCTTTCTGTCTGTCTATCGTTCAATTTTCAAGGTGCAGGGTGGGCGGCGGCGTCTCCGCCGCCCTGTTAGCCACTGGCGGTGGACCGGCTGGCGGCGACCAGCTTGTCCTGGGCTTTCATTCCGTTAATGAACGCCTCCGCAAGCACCGCCATAATGGGCTGCTTCTCCTTCGGAACGCTTTCAAGGGCGTTAAGGAGCCGCTCAACCTCAAGGCCCTGGGCCGTGGTGTATCCGGTTTTCTCCATCGTGTTCGCCTCCTTTCTTTTAGGCTATCTAAATTATAAATCAGACTGTCTAACTTGTCAAGACTTATTTTTTAGATTATCTAAATTTTTTCTTGACCTATCTGGTTTTATGGTGTATACTTTGTAATAGGAGGTGATTTGAATGGAAACGGTAGCCGACCGGATTAACCGTATCCTTGATGCCGAGGGAATAAAAAAGCGGGACTTGGCAAGGCGTCTCAAAATCAGCGATTCTAGTGTTTCTACAATGTGTTCCGGGAAATCCAATCCGAGCGGCCAAACAATTACAATGATATGTAAGGAGTTTGGTATCCGGGAGGAATGGCTCAAGTACGGTAAAGGGGAAATGTACGCAAGAAAAGAGCCGGAGCCGCTTGAGGAGCTTCTAAAGTGCAGGGAAGTGCCGGAAAGTGATCTTGCCGTTGTCAGGTCCGTAGTCAGTGCCTTTCTTGAGCTTGGGGAGACGTCCCGCAAGGAGGTAATTAAATTTGTTGAAAGCTGCGCCGAAAAGCTGAACGCCCCCACCGACGATGTTCCTGGTACCGACGCCGCCCTGGCTGAAAAGGTGGCGGCTCTGGAAAGGCAAAACCGGGAGCTTTTGGCAAGGCTGGAGGCCATTGAAAAAGAAGACGCCGAAAAGGAAACGGAGGGGGCGGAAACGGGAGCCGCCTACATATCCCGGTACCGCTGATTTTCATAATTTATGAGGGCGGGACCGAAAACAAATGAAAAAGCCGCCCCGGCGGCAAACCGGGGCGGCAAAATTATTAAAAGGAGTGTTCTGTTATGGCAAAAAAGGAAAAGGCTCAAAAGCTGCAAAAACCGCTTTATAAAAAGTGGTGGTTTTGGGTGATCGTCGTGTGTCTTGTGGGTGCTGCTGGTTCTGGCCTGTCCGGCGGGGACAAACCTGTGGAGCCTGGGCCGTCCACCTCGCAAACTCCGCCAGCCGAAACCAAACAAGAGCCGGAGGCCCCTCCCGCCGAAACTTCCCAGGCCCCTGCTGATTCTACGCCGGAAACAAGTGAGCTGCCAGCCGAAACCGAGCCGGAGCCGGACGCAAGGGAGGCCCTTGACGATGCTTTGGGCGGTACAACCTTCTATGAAAATGTAAGGAATGACGTAACGGGAAAATGGCGGGTGCTGGTTTTCTACTCCGCCGAAAATATAGTAGACCATGCCGTGGAATACTACAACGCCTATTTTTCCGCCGATGATGAAATCCACATAGCCGTAAATCTCGGCCTAAAAACAACCTCCGTTATGAATGTTTCGGGCGGCGTTATGTATGTCAGCGTCCATGAATATATCGACAAAGAGGAACATGATGCCAAAGTTTTGGGCGGCGGCGATCTGCTTAAATCCTATACGGTGAATCTTGAAACCGGGGAAATCGAGGACGTTTCCGCTGCTGAATAAAGGGGGTTTCCTTGATGGGCAGTCAAGAAATGACGCCGGGGGCGGAGCCGCTGGACTGCGTGATCTATGCCCGGTATTCCTCTCACAATCAAAGGGAAGTGTCTATAGAACAACAAGTAAAGGAATGCGAGGACTATGCCCGGTATAACGGCCTACGGGTTGTAAAGGTCTACGCCGACCGGGCCTTGACCGGCACCAGTGACAAGCGGCCTCAATTCCAGAAAATGCTCAAGGATGCCGAGCGGGGCCGATGGGCCTATGTCCTTTGCTGGAAGGTGGACCGGTTTGCCCGTAACCGTTACGATTCCGCCACCTACAAGTACCGGCTCAAGCGTAACGGGGTCCGGGTGATCTACGCAAAGGAAAGCATACCGGATGGGCCAGAGGGTATCCTGCTTGAAAGTATCCTTGAGGGGTCCGCCGAATACTATAGCGCAAACTTGGCCCAAAACGTCAAGCGGGGGTTGCGCTTCAACGCCGAGGCTTGCCTCTCTAATGGCCGCATCCCCTACGGGTACCGCAAGGGGGCGGACGGCCATTTTGAAATTCTGGAAAGCGAGGCGGCGGTGGTCCGGGAAATTTTTGAACGCTCCGCCGCCGGGGAACAATACGCCAGGATTCTGGAAGACCTCAAGGCCAGGGGCGTTCCTACCCGCCGGGGCGGTCAATGGCGACCGTGTACGCTGCGGGTTATCCTCTTGAATGAGGTTTACAAGGGGGTCTATCATTTTGGGGACGTCCGGGTCGAGGGCGGGGTCCCCCGCATCGTGGATGATGAATTATGGGAGGGGGCGCATAAACGCTTGGAGGCTGCAAAGGGTACAAGGGTATATTCTGCAACTTACCTGTTTACCGGGAAAATCCGCTGTGGTTTGTGCGGTGAGCCTATGACCGGCAAAACGGGGACGGGGCGGTCCGGCACCTACGCTTATTATATCTGCAAGGGCCAAAGGGAAAAGCGGTGCAATAAAAAAGCCGTCCGGCAGGAGCTGCTGGAGGGCCGGGTGGTGTCCTGCGTCCTCGATGCTCTGAATGACGACGGCCTTGTAAACTGGATTGCTGATGCCGTGGACGAAATGCAAAAGCGGGAAGTTGAAAAGAGCCGGGTTGCGCCGGATGCCCTCAAGGCTGAATTGGCCGGGGTCAAGAAATCCATCAAGGGTATCATGGCGGCTATAGAGGCCGGGGTCTTCACGGCAAGCACCAAAGGGCGGCTTTTGGAATTGGAAGGGGAGCAGGAACGCCTGGAGGCGGCTATAGCGGACGCCTCCATCCCCGTCCCCTCTATTGATCGGGAGGCGTTCGTGTGTTGGCTTACCCGGTTTCGGGGTGTGTCTAATCTGGATGAAGAAACCCGCCGGGAGGCCGTCAATGCTCTTGTCTGGCAAGTCCGGGTATGGGATGACCACGCCGAGGCGGTGCTGAATTATGCCGGGTCCGAGGAAATTGTTCACGTTCCCCTTTTGGATGGGTCCGGCGGCGGTTCGCCTGACGGCGATAAAGGTTGGGCCTCGTAGCTGGTAAGTTGCTCCTCGCTGTCTGTGCTGACCCGGCAGTAGGCCGCAACGCGGAGCTGCCGCCTGACGGCGCTGGCTTTGGCGAATTCCGGATTTGCGGGAATCATGATGACGTTGGAGGCAAGATTCGTATTGCTCATAGCGCTATACTCCTTTCAAAGATTTGTCCATTTTTAAGATGGATCTTGACCTTTTGACTGTGAATCTCCACTTTACTGACAGCGGATTGGAGAAGTCCTGCATCCAGGTTCTCCATAGGGGCATGCCGCTGAAATAGCCGTTGAAGCCGTTGGGTTTCATACTCCTGATTGCCGATTCCTTCGTATTGCGCGGCGGCCAGTTCCATCGCCAGACGCTTTGCGGTGTCCTCATTGACTGGCCGCTGCTCCAGCTCATGGTCCAGAGCCGATTGCAATTCAGCAATCCGACTGGAATTGGAGGGCGGCGATTGTGGAACCGCGATTTGTTGAGGATTCGCAGCCAATAGATTGAGTACACACAGTATCGTCTGTTCTACTGCTGCACTGCTCCCTCCGCCCAGGCGGCGCAGGACTTTTTGTGCCTCTGTCCGCTGTGGCGGCGTGACTTTGCTGGAGCGCTTCTCCAAAGCGCGGTCAAATTGTTCCGCCGCGATGATAGCGGGCCACCCGTCCTGACCAATGTACTTGCCATTCTCCAGGATACGGGCCACCATATTCTTGTTCCAGAGCTTGTCATGGTCATAGGGAACCTCCTGCTCCCGCAAATGGTCCACCAGCTCTTTATAGGAGGACCCCAAGATATACTGCTGGAAGATGTACTGCACCACATCTACCTCCGCTGAATGCACCACCACTCTGCCAAGCTCCATCCGGTATCCGAAGGGCAGCTTTCGATTACCTGCCATTACCGCACCGTCCTTTCGATAGGTTCAGTCAGCTCCAGTCCGTTTTTCAGCCGGAACCGCAGACGCTCATTGCTTTCCACGATGATCCTGTCAATGAGTTCTCCGAACAGCTCCCCGTCAAACTCCTCAAGGAACTCCGGCCCGACTTCGATGGTGTCGATCAGCTCCTGTGTCTGGGCGATGACATCATCATGGGTGGCGTTCAGGAGGCGTTCCTTTTCCAGCTTGACGGCGCGGAGCTGTTCGGCCAGCTCATTGCTTCGAGATATAAAAATGTCAGGATCAACGCCGCCCTGCTGCTTGAGCACGGCCAGGAGTTGATTCTGACTGGTGATGTTGGATATTTTCTTGTTCAGTTCAATGACATCCTCGCTCCAAAGCATCCGCTGGTTGCGGATCGTCCGAAGGGTGGCGAGTATCTGAGGGAGGATGTTTGCGCCCTGATGCTTGAGCTTGCGGTACAGACGAAGGAAAGCGGTGTGGAGTTCTGTCTCTTGAAGTGGGCCAAGAGGGCAGTTTTGGCTGTTTACGTCATGTGTCCGACAGATATGGTAATACTTTCCGTTTACTTTTTTCCTTCTGGTATGCGCCCCACAGCAACCACAATATATGATTCCAGGCGGCAGTGAGATGTAGATATCTCGTCCTTTGAAATAAATTTCCTTGCGCTGCGCAAGTAACTGTTGTACCCGATCAAACTCGTCTTGGGTAATAAGTGGCGGATGCGTGTCAGATGCAAAATATTGATTACGTTCGCCGTAATTTCTTCGCGTTTTTCTTGGGAATTCGTCTGTACGATAGGTTTTTTGCCAGATAGAATTTCCTGCATACTTTTCGTTTCGGAGTATTTGAACAACTGATTTATAGTTCCACTGATGGCCAGAAGAACTGGCCTTGGACTGCTTCAATTTTTCAGCAATTTCCCGTGCGCTGCAACCAGCCAGATAGTCTGTGAAAATTTGGCGAACTATCTGCGCTTCCGGCGAGTAAACAACGATTTGTCCGTTTATTTTTCGGTACCCATAGGGTTGCTTTGCTGGCACAAACGTACCGGTTTCCATTCGCATTTGCAAACCTCGCCGCACATGACTGGAGATCGCTTCACTCTCCGCCTGCGCCATGGAAGCAAAGATTGCCGTCATCATCTCTCCCGACAGTTTTGCGGTATCAATGTGCTGCTCCTCAAACTCGACCCCGATCCCCAAGGCTTTCAGCTCGCGGATGGCGTCCAGACACTCGGTGGTGTTCCGGGCGAAGCGGGAGATGGACTTGCAGAGGATCTTGTCGATCAGCCCCCTGCGGCAGTCCGCAATAAGCCGTTGGAAGTCGCCGCGCTTCTTGGAAGATGTGCCGGTTATCCCTCGATCCGCATAGATGTCGACCATGCTCCAGTTTTCTTTGCCGGAGATCAATGTGGTGTAATATCGGTTCTGAGCGGCGAAAGAGTTGAGCTGATCGGCGCTGTCAGAACTGACACGGACGTAGGCCGCTACGCGCAGCTTGAGGTCTTGCGGCTGTTCGGATGCTTCGATAACGATCACACGCTGTGGTTCTGATATTGCCAGATTTCCGCGCGTTTCTTTCTTGTTTGCCATCCGTTTCGCTCCCCTTTCCAAGCAACACAATACCACAAGTTTTATGGAATAGCTACTGCTTTATTTCAGAAAGAATGACAATGTTTGCCCCCGTTTTTACAGCAATATACCCAGCGATTTTCTTGCTTTCAGCCTTCGTGATTGCACCTTTTTCAACAAGGTAGCGGAGCATATTCAAAATGCCGAGGTAGTTGATATTTGCGTTCACGTTCACACTCCTCCCGTTTTACCAACGCTCAATGTCACAAAAACAGGGACCGGCGCAAAGTTCTTGCTCCAGGCATTCGAGAGTCTGCACTCCGGCTAGTTAGTGCAGCCATACTTCTGCCCATACTACGCCGATCCCTGCGGCTTCTGACATTGAGACTCTGCATCAGTCTCGCTTGACACACCTGCATTTGACACTACTTCCCCAGGTGACAGGGCGAAAACATAGACGGCGGCTGGCTTCACCGCTCCACGGGACTTTCACCCCCGGCAGGATCTCTGTCGGCCGCCCTCCATCTGGCAGGACGGGAGTATCATTGTCGCTGACGGAATCGTCGCAAACAGCTTGCCATCGGCTGTTTCTCGGTCGGGTGGGAACCGCTGGGCACCTTACATCTTGGCCGCTTTGATAGGAGCCGCCGGGAAAAGGGTCCCCCCTTTCTTTCTCCCTGCTCCTACAGGTGGTCTTGGCGCACCCTCCGGTGTTGCTTGCCTCTCTCGTCAAGAGGCCCCGTCAGTAACGTATCTATGTCTCCGGATATTCGGTTGTCAATGTACACGGAAATGCTAGAGGAGCCGGTCGAGGGAGTCGAACTGGAAGATGATCGAGTTCAATACAATCAAATCCTCACCACTGAGCAGACAGCGGACACGCTGCAAAAGTTCTTTCTGCTTCGGCGACAGTGCCTTGGCGTGGGGATGGAACCAGTCTGCCAGGTACACGCCGCCGCATCGGCCTGTGCTTGTCCGAATAGGATATCGGAGTGACAGGGTTGTGATGTCATTGCGGATCGTGCGTTCAGTAACTCCCAATAAAGAGGCGAGGTTGGCTGTGGTCATATGCCGCTCTCTGCACAGGATGTTCATGAGCTCCGTCTGACGTTCATAGGGCTTCAACCACGCTCACCCCCCATCGAGGACTCCATGATGAGAAGTATAGAGATAAACCCGGAAAAATCCTTTCCGAATAGAAAGGGACAATTTTTATTTTGGCGAAATTCAGCGCTTTGCACATATTTCTTGCCTTGGTTCAGAAAATATGTACAAACTTCGACCACCTTTTGGGTGATATCTGCCCGGTGCCATTTGCATTCCACTCAGAATTCCTCCTGTTTTCTGAATTTTGATGGGATGAGCGATCAAAATGCCAGAAGTAGAGGTGGTGCCCGAGCGGAGTACCACACTGCGACAAAATTTGATGAAATTCTTCTTTTTTTGTAGGTTTGGGGGGTATGTGGCCTACACCAAAGAGATAGTCTCGAATAATTCGACAGTTTTCTACAGAATTTTCCACAAATAGGAGTAGAATTTTGTTGCAACTTGTCGAATAGAAAAAGGGCCGCAGAAAGCCCAAGAGCAATCTGCGGTCCTGTCAAAATTGGAGGGGGCTGTATATGCGCCTGTAACCCGAAGAAGTTACATCGCACCGCTGAGAAAATATCCCTTCATATCTTATCTCTATAAAAAGGGGGCGTTAAGGGGATTTCATCTCCCTTAACGCCCCTTGGGCTTGGTACACTGGATACAAAAACGAGGTTGAAAACAACTTTTTAATTTGCAGCAGGCTTGGTGTCCTCCGGCTTGTCCACCAGAAACTGAAATACAGCCTCGACATCACTTCCTGAAAGATTTTCCGGTAATCGTATGACGTCTTCAGAAACGGATACGCCATCAACCAAACCAAATTTAATTTGCAGCTCACAAGGTAGTTCTGGTGTAGCGCAGCTGCAGGAGGACAGCACCACATCTGGCTGGTGTGTTTGGCAAAGGTGTGACACCAACAACTCCGGAGAACATCCCCACGGCAGATACTCCAACCCATACAGATACGCCATTGGATGGTCTGTAACTGCAATACACCCATACCCTTCTCGCGTCAAGCGATCCCGCAGTCCGCACAGCAGAAGCAGAGATGTTTCTCCATGGGGTTCGACTTTTATGACAGATACTTCCGGGTCCATGGGGGATTCCTCCATCTGTGTGCTCATCAGGAATTTCCGCTCCCCCTCATCCCAGAAAAGGCATGGCGCACCCTTGCGGAGACTCTCGGATGCCTCACACGCACAGACGATGCCAGAGCGCCCTTTTGAGCACCGAAAGAGTTCGCTCCAAAATTGTTCGCTGCTTGGAAGAGGCGGCAGCAGTACGGCCACCGCCCGCGTTTCCCGTTCCGCTGCCGCTAAAAATTCTTGTTCGCTCGAAAATTCCGCCAACATATGAAATTCCAGGAGTTCCGGCGTTGCGAGACGGCTGTTTGGAGCAAAGACGAGTGCTAATGAAAGGAAGTCCGGCCTCATCCTTGCTATGGAAACCGGCTCTCCGGCCAAAGCACAGTACAGTTCCGGTACGGGCTTCCAACCGCTGGAAAGCAGAGCATGGACCTTTGCAGTGACCGTTGGGGCCGCATAGCTGTTGGAAACAGCGGTTTCCACTTTCCCCCGTGGATAGGCGGAGAGGTCGTGGCGGGACGAAGCAAAAATTTGCACGTCATCTGGCACGGCATCACGAACATATACCTGCCCGCCAACCAAAGCCGGGTCCGCCGCCGCCCCCAGTACACCGGCACAGCAGGCAGGGACGGTGTACCGCCCCGCATCATTGCTTCTGGCGGCGACGATGGTCTGCCCCTGTTGAATCAGCTTCGCAACTACCTTGCGGATCATCTCCTGGTCACAGAGCTGGGTTGTCCCGGCGCTCATGTGGATCAACGGGATCCCCTTTTCCAGACACCACTCCAGCGCCGCCAGCAACTGTGCCGGGGAGGTCCGCAGCTTTGGCTGGAGGAAAATCGCCAGGGAGCAAAATTCCGCGTCTGGAGCATATTTGTGGATAATTTGCGCGCAAGTTGTCCCGTGGCTGGTCCGAATCAAATCTGCTTCGCTTCGAGGGCGGAGGATTCCGTCCGGCTCAACGATTAAATCATCTTTCAGGCAGATATCCGGGCACCGGCGCAAATCAATTCCATCATCTATCAAAGCAATCAACACCGCCAGGCCCCCCTATTCCGTTTGATACCGTTCCTGCTGATAACGGAACAGCTCCGCATACCGGCCATTTTGAGCCAATAGTTCCTGCTGGGTGCCGTCCTCCAGTACGCGCCCATGCTCCAGCACCACGATCCGGTCCGCCAGCGCCACATTGGTCAGCCGGTGGGAGGTAAACAGGACGGTCTTGCCCTCCGCGAGACCCCGGAGCCGCTCAAAGAGCTGGTGCTCTGCCCGTGGGTCCAGATTCGAGGACGGCTCGTCCAGGATCAAAGCGGAGTGCCTGCGGTAAAACGTCCGGGCCTGAGCCAGCTTCTGGTACTGACCGCCGGAGAGTTCCATTCCGTTCCGGTCAAAAAGCCGGGTCAGGAACGTATCCAGCCCCGCCGGGGCCTTGTCCAGAATGTCCTCCGCACCACTGTCAATAATGGCGCGGGTGATAGCGGCATCGCCCTCCGTCCGCTCCGCGTCCGCGATAGAAACGTTCTCCCGAAGGTCAAAGGAATAACTGGGATCGTCCTGGAAGTAGACGCTGAAACTTTTGCGCAGACTGCTGATGGTATACTTCCGAATATCTACACCATTGATCTTCACCGCTCCCTGGTCCACATCATAGAGCCGAAGAAGGAGCTTGATAAGGGTGGACTTCCCGGACCCGTTCAGCCCTACCAGTGCCACGCGCTCATGCTTTCCTATGCGAAACGATACTTCTTGCAGGACCTGTTTGTTGACTCCGGGGTAGGAGAAGCTCACTTTGTCAAATTCGATGGTGTCTACTTGCTCCAGCGTCAAGGTGCCGGTGTCGGTTACGCGATTCCGGTAGCTCTCCAAAGTCTTGAGGTTCTTGATTTTGAGCTGATTGTCGTAAATCTGCATCACTGCGTTGGAAAGCACATACACGCCGGACCAGAGCTGGGACACCAAACCGGTGTAGAGCGAGTAATCCCCTACAGTAGAGACCCCGTCCAGCACTCGAAAAGCGATATCGATGCCGATCAGCGTTACCACCAGCTCCGGCAGGCACTCCAGAATGCCGGTCAGGATGCTCCGCCGCCGGTTGACAGCTCTCCGCTCTTGGAAGAGTGCGGTCCAAAGCCGCTGGTATTTCTCTTTGATCCGTTCGCAGACATCAAAGAGGCGTAAATCCTGAGAAAAACGCCGGTCCAACAGAAGGTGCTGGAGATAATTTTTCTGACGCTCGCCGTTGATCTGTTCCAGGCTCAGAGAGTAGATCGCTTTCGTGTATTTGACAGCAACAGCGGAGGACGGGACGCAGGCGCAGAGGGTGATCAGGCCGTAGAACACATTCAAGCGCCCCAGAACCACAAAGGAAATCAGGACGGAAAAGACAGCGCTGATGGCGGAAATGGTGTTCCACAGCAAATGTGCTATGACCGAAGCGTCCCGCGTACAGGATGAGAGTTTGTCATAGTAATCCGCATTGTCGAAGTATTCCAGATCCGCTTTTCCAGCCTTATCCATCATGTACAGGGCAAGCTCTTTGTTGATGATGTCGCTGTGCACAGTCTGCGTATAAAGCTGGGCCTTTTGCAGCAGGGAACGAAGAATATTGACAGCGAGCAGACTACCTGAAAAGAAAAGTAGCCACATTGCTGGCGAGGGGACCGCAAGGTCCCCTGCCAACAAATCCAGAACATACTTGCCCAACAGTGATCCTGCCAGCGTCAGCAGCGGCGGGGTCAGGTTGCACACCAGGCGCAATACGGTATATAGCCGGGATGTCTGCCAGGACAGCGCCAGACACGCTGCCACAGCGGAGAAAAAAGCGGATATATTCTCGGTTAGCTTTTTAGGCATGATCTACGCTTTCCTCTCTACCTTACATCAGACAACTTGCTCCAGCAGGATCCCGTCCGCCATGTGGTAGACCTTATCCGACGCCTCCGCAATGGCCAGGTCGTGGGTCACGATGATGACGCAGTAGCCCTCCTCATGGGCCAGACGGCTCAGAATTTCTACCACATTCCGGCTGTTCTCGCCGTCCAGATTGCCCGTCGGCTCATCCGCCAGCAGGATGCCCGCCCCCGTTGCCAGGGACCGGGCAATGGCCACCCGCTGCTGCTCGCCGCCGGAAAGATTGGCGGGGAAGCGGCTGTGCTTTTCGTCCTGGATGCCCACACTGGCAAGCAGAGTCCTGGCCCGCTCCTTGGCGTCCTTCAGGGCCACCTCGTTGAGCTCCATGGGGTAGCACACGTTCTCCATCACGGTCAAAAGAGGGAAGAGCTGGAACGCCTGGAAGATCACCGACACGTCCTGCCGCCGGTAGGCGTCCAGGTCCATCCCGGCAAGGTCGTTGCCGTTGAGCAGCACCTGGCCTCTCTCCGGGCGGTCCAGGCCCGCCATGATGGACAGCAGCGTCGTCTTGCCGCTCCCGGAGGGGCCTACCACCGCTGTCACCTGGCCGGGCTTGAAGGCGCAGCTGACATTATTCAATGCCAGACGGTCTGCGTTTTTATAGCGGTAGCTCACATTTTCGATCACGAGTTCACTCATTTGCGTTTCCTCCTATTCCTACTCCTTCACTTGCAACAGCTCCATTGGCTTCCTATTGAGGATTATCACAGCGCTAACGGCTGCTCCGGAGGTCCCGGCGGCGAGGTACAGCGCCGTACACAGGAATATGCAAGACACTGCTCTCCCTGCCAAAAGGAAGCTCCCAGCCGCGCCCAGCGCCAGCCCGGCCAGCAGAAACACGCTGTCTCCCGGCAGACCGGAAAGCAGAGAATAAATGACCAGATTGCCGGAATGCCCGGCGATATTGCCCAGGGCCGCGGGGCCGCCCACACGGAACAGGTAGGGAGCGGCCTTGCGCGCCCAGCGCATGGTCGGCATATGTTCCCGCCGCAGCACCCCCCGCCGGACGGCAGCCCCCATATTCCAGAAAAAGCCGAGCAGGCCGGCGGCAAAGCTGGCCCACGCCACCCAGGCATAGCCGAAATCAGGGAATCCAAACAGGCCAAG
>OFGG01001631.1_pt1 | contig 13975 bp, 10 predicted proteins | sample 1521701 | NCBI WGS metagenome assembly OFGG01 (sample SAMEA3504081, study PRJEB24116) | mouse gut metagenome | biome: mouse gut; feature: mouse-associated habitat; material: faeces | place: Denmark | collected 2011
CTGGCAGCACCGCTCGTATTCATGACTTTTCATGTACTAATGCAATCTGCCCTGGACCTGTCTTCTACGACGCAATCCCACTTTCCATAATCTACCATGTATATAAAGTCTTCCCCAAAAAACAACTCATAATCATGAACATAAAACGGTCCAAAGAAAAACAGCCAGAATAACCTGACTGCTCCTCCCCAACATCCCTATATTCTTCTTATCTCCCCCTTTAACACAGCTCACGTTTTTGGTTTCTCACCATATGGCACTGAATCTTCCGCCACCATAGAAAGCTCTGTTCTTGGCTGAAAATCATAAACCGTAGCTCTCGGTTTTATATTGCCGCTCATCAATTCCGCCTGTTTTATCACAATATCAACAGCACCTTTGGCCTTCTCCGGCGGATACTTATATTTCCTCAAAAGATGCTTCACCTGCGTCCTCATATAAGCACGGGCCGACTCCTTCTTATCCCAGTCAACCGTCCTGCTCCTACGAATTAATTCCGTCAATTCCTGTGCCATTTCAATCAAAACCTTATCCTGCATCTTTCTAAGAACTTCCGGATCTGCCACCAACGCATCATAAAAAGCCAGTTCCTCCACAGACAATCCCTTTTCATCCCCGGCTTTATAGGCCTCTGTCATCTCTTTTGACAGATTCAATAATTCCTCAATCACCTCCGCACTGGTAATCAGTCTGTTATTGTACATCTTTAATAATTTCTGCATCTTCTCCGAAAAAAGCAGTGATTTCACAACCCCGGTCCTTGCAAATACACGGATATTATCCTCCAGCAGTTTCCGCAGCATCTCCGCGGCAATATTCTTGTGCTTCATCCTGCGGATTTTCTCCATATATTCCTCTGACAAAATCGAAATCTCCGGATTCTTTTTCCCCGCCTCTGCAAAGATATTATAAACGCCATCCTGCTCAATCGCCTGCTCCAGCAATTTCATAATCCTTGCGTTTATCTCATTTGTCGTAATCCCCATACGTCCCGCAGTCTTGCAGATTCCAGCCTTCACGCATTTAAAAAATTCTATTTCCTGCTTTATCCTGGCATCAAGCATACTCCGGCAAAGCGTTTCCGCCTGACTAAGGGCTGTAGCCTCCCGGATAAAACTTTTCTGCTCATCTTCCTCCATCCCAAGAGCAAAATTAACCCCGTTTGCTATTGTAACAAGACGTACTGAATCATCCTGTCCAAAGAAATCAGAATAATCAAATCCGTAGAACATATCACGCATAATTTCCAGCTTCTCTATCGCTATGGACAATGCCTGTCCCAAATCCGGGATTTTGTCCTGGTCACGCTTGGTATACTGGCTTAACGCACTTTTCAACTCTGCCGCCATACCTATGTAATCAACAATCAATCCTGCCTCTTTATCCCTATATACACGGTTGACACGGGCAATTGCCTGCATCAGATTATGCCCCTTCATCGGCTTATCAATATACATAGTCGCCATAGATGGAACATCAAAGCCCGTCAGCCACATATCCACCACAATTGCAATTTTAAACTCACTGGTATCATCCTTAAATTCCAGCATAAGACCATCCCGGTACGCTTTGTTCCCAATAATATCATGCCAGTCCTCATCATCCTGATTGCTGGATGTCAAAACCACCTTCACTTTCTGTTTCCATTCCGGCCGCTTTTCCAGAATAATCCGATAAAGATTGATGGCAATCCGCCGGCTCATACACACAATCATAGCCTTGCCCGTAAGCACATATTGTCTGTCTTCATAATGGGCAATCATATCATCCGCCAAAAGAGACAACCTTTCCTTAGAACCTATGATAGCTTCAATGGTAGACAAGTCTGACTTTGATTTTTCAATCGCCGTCTCTGACGCCTCACCTGCCATTTTTTCATATTCCGCATCGATCTTTTTCAGCAGCTCTTCATTCAGCTTTATCTTCGCAGTACGGTTTTCATAATAAATCGGAACCGTTGCCCCATCCTCTACCGCCTGCGTCATATCATAAATATCAATATATTCCCCAAAGACCTCCACCGTTGACCTGTCATCAAAATCAATGGGTGTCCCGGTAAATCCGATAAATGTGGCGTTCGGCAAAGAATCCCTCATATACTTTGCCATCCCATATTTCCACTCGCCTGTTTCCCTATCAAGTTTCCCATCCAGGCCATATTGAGAACGGTGCGCCTCATCTGCCATGAATATGATATTGCTCCGCTCACTCAAAACTTCACTGCTTTCCTCAAATTTCTGAATCGTGGTAAAAATAATTCCCCCAGCCTTTACCCGTAACAACTCTTTCAGATGCTCCCGGCTTCTTGCCTGCTTCGATGTCTGCCGCAACAACAGCTTGGAACTGGAGCAAAACGTGTCAAAAAGCTGGTTATCCAGATCATTCCTATCTGTCAACACTACAATAGTAGGATTATTAAATTCCGGATTGCTGACAATACAGCCTGTATAGAACACCATGGACAAACTCTTCCCACTGCCCTGCGTATGCCACACTACCCCGACCTTCCTACTGTGTTCCTCCAGGGCATTTCTTGTACGCTCCACTGCTTTTCTCACCGCAAAATATTGATGATACCCGGCAATAATTTTGATTGTCCTGCCCTTGCTATTCTGGAAAACAATAAAATTCCGTATCAAATCCAAAAGCCTTGCTTTTGGAAATACACCATTCAAAAGAACCGAAAAATAGTTAAGTCCTCCCTCTTCCGGTTTTTCTCCATTTTCCGATTTCCACATCATATACCGGGTAAAATCAGACGTGATTGTCCCCATGCGGGTGTCCAGGCCGTCGCTGATTACATTGAAAGCATTATAATAAAACAAAGACGGAATATCCATTTGGTAGTTTTTCACCTGCTTATATGCGTTTTCAATCGTAGCCTCTTCATTTGTAATATTTTTCAGTTCAAACAATACCAACGGAATGCCATTCACAAATACCAGAACATCCGGCCTCTTATTCTTATACTCAATCACGGTATATTGATTGACAACATGAAATTCATTCCTCTCCGGGTCTGTAAAATCAATTAGCTTTACCGTATAAGTACGCAACTCCCCATTCACACGATAATTGACAGGAACACCCTCAATCAGATATTTATGAAAAGCCGCATTCATATCCTCCAACTTAAGCAAACCAAGGTTTTTAATAGATTTGTAGGTTTCTTCCACCATGTCGGCCTTAATTCCCTGATTTATCTCAAACATATCAGCTTCAAAAGAATCTCTAAGTATCACCTCATGATAATCTCTATTGATATCCGGCCCATAGAAATATTCGTATCCATTTTTCCGTAATTCTGTTATAATTACCTGCTCTAACGTATTTTCATTAATAGGCATAAAATCACATCTTCCTTTTATCTTTTCTTAGACATGCGCCAAAAACCAATCTTTATCTGCAAATGCAGATACCAATCGTCTAACAAATAATCAAACTCCACAGTATTTGCAAAATATGGCTCTATTATTTTCAGTAGCACCCTCGCCCATTCCGAATTAGTGACCTTAAATCTATAGTCAATTTCCCTTGCAACATCCATCATTTCTTCTTCCGATAAATCAGAAGCCTGAGCTTGGAAAATAATTGAAAGCATTGAATTTAACCTATCATTTATAAAAGGCTCTCCACCTTTTTCAATCAATTTATAGGCTTCTTCATCTGGCATACCCATAAATATATCTTCGAGATAATGCAGTTTTTCCAATGCATATCCATTAGGGATAAAATTTGTGCGATATCGAACTGGATTTTCATTAAAACAGTCATGTATATCCATATTCTGCAATTTATTGTGTATTTCCTTTATTCCCTCTTTCATTGTCTCCTGAAATTCCTGCAACTCAGATTGCATCTTTTCATCAGCAAAATGCGCCTTCATGATACCAATCCATTCTTTAATTTGATAGCATTCCTTATCGCCACATCTCTCTGCAAACGCCTCCTTCAATCCCAACAAATAACTAATATATGTATCAGATTCTTCTGGTAGGGGAATATGCTTTTCAATTAAATCTGCAATTTTGGCATCATTATATCTATCAATGGCCTGTACAATTTTCTTAATATGTTCGTACCGTTTATTCAAATACTGTATTATTTGTGACACTCTAATTGGAACATATTTATTGAACTCCATATCATTTCTATACACTACCGCATAATAATCTGCATCTTTTAATTCGGGATTTATATTCTCAAGCATTCGCATTACTACACCGGAACCTGATATATAAGGGCACCATTCTGGTTCATCCCCCTGATATATCTTATGCTGGCTTGTTTCAACCGGATGTACAGAACAAAGCGAACGGAGATATTTGAAATACTTCTCATCATTACCACTACCATCGTTGCCCTTTTGGTTAAAACACGATATATCATTCTCTGCTTCATACGGAACATTATAAATTTTTGAAATCATGCTTATGCAGTCAATTAATGTCTGTCCATAATTAAAAATATCATACAATCCAAATAGCGATTTAAGTTCCAAAGCATTGCAATGCTCAACCAGTTCATCAATACGATCCAGACAAGCACAGATACAATTGTATGCTTGCGTATTTATGCATTTCCCCCTTTTTTCAGGGGACTTAAAATTTGACGTTTTTTCACAAGTAAAGTTATCCCATTCATTTATCTTTTCTCGCAAGCGCCTATTTAGTTCTGGATTTAAAGTAAGTTTCATAACACTCCTTCTATGAAAAACGATAATTTAGCGGCTTAGGATTGAATGTCCGATACATCGACTTCGCCGGACATCAGCTTGGGCAACAAATTATCCCTCAGCAATGCAAGAGATTGGTTTTGCTTTTCCAAAATCTGTTGTTGCACAAAGAGAGGAGTACAAAAATCTCTAAATCTTGCAAGAGTTTCAGTGTCAGGGATGACCGCAGGGATATTTTTCATCGTGCTACTGGAGATTTCCTTGAAAGTAGAGCCAGATGCCATACTTTCAATAATCGGAAGATTATGCTTTAGAAAGAAATACACAAAAGCTGTTCCGATCTCAGCTTTGGGGACAACGGACTTAAAGCCTTGATTGGTACTTACTTCATCTGCAGCAATGGCAATATAGCCTATGGGCGCACGAGATGAGAACAGAACCGTCCCTTTTGGCATGATGGTCGCACTACTATTTTTCAGGCCAAGCCCGGTGATGTCATTTTCGCCATGAACGATGAACTTTGACTTGTTGACAGACAAATCCTTCGGCGTTATCCATGCAATCCCAGAGTCTGTATAGTATTCTGATTTGGATTTTGAAGGGGTGCCACCTCCAACGACTACCCCAAGATCACTGATAGTACCACTTACCCATTCTGGATTGGCATTATCGACGAATATTTCCTGAAAAAAAGCATGTGCCTGCTGCTCTAAATTATCGTTTATCCGATTATTCACATCTATCTTCTTATCTATATTCAAAAGTATGAATACTATTTTTTTCCTAATATCCTCATTAGGAATTTCCATAATATGTTGTTCAATAGTTTTCGTTGAAATATTTGCTTGGCTCGCACTTCCTGTTGCCCTAGATGCAAGGTTATAGAATTCTTCATTCTGTCTAAAAAAATAGTACAAAAATTCATTGCTTACTTTATTTTTAGGAATTGCTTTACATACACGTTGATTAAGCAGTGCAGGAGTGTCATAATTATAATATGAAATACGGCCAACCCAACTAAGCGGGTTAGGTTTATTCACAGGGTCACCTGTCAATGCGAAAAGAACATCCCCTTTTTTTACTATATATTTATTAACATTAAAACCATCTTCTGGATTTACTCTAGCTGTATCCGTAAAAAATTTTACACTGCCGTCTTTTAATTCTTTAATCCTGATAATCGCATATTTCCCATTTTTAACAAAATCTTTTGACTTAAAGGCATATCCATTTTGAAAGCTAAAATAGTCGCCGACAACACCCATAATAATCACCTATACTTTCTGATTCTAAATTTGTAACATCATCTTTCACCGACCATATCCTAGAATTTCCAAATTTTTAAGTATATTATTTTCAAGACTATGTGATTCTTCAAACAATTTACATAGTTCCAATGACAGTCTTTCTATTTTATCATTAAAAGGTTCATCGTCACTCTCCTGTTCTTCAATTCCTACATATCGACCAGGTGTAAGTATATAATCTTGTTCACTTATTTCTTCCAAAGTCGTTGCCTTACAGAATCCCTGAATATCCTCATATTCTTTTCCCTGTCTCCAATTCTGATATGTATCTGCAATTTTTCTAATATCATCTTCTGATAATTCTCGAACTTTTCGGTCCATCATATGACCTAATTTTCTTGCATCTATGAAAAGCACCTTATTTTGAGATTGCTCTGTTTTTCCTTTCCGCAAAATCCAAAGAGATACTGGAATCCCCGTGGAATAAAACAATTGATTTGGCATTGCCACAATACATTCGACAACATCACCTATAATCATGTTTTTCCTGATATTTCCCTCATTGGATGTATTAGAACTTAAGGAACCATTTGCTAATACTGTACCACATACTCCGCCTACCGGACTCAAATGATGAATCATATGCTGCAACCATGCAAAGTTGGCATTACCAACTGGTGGGATTCCATATTTCCACCGGATATCATCCTGCAGCCTTTCCCCTCCCCAATCCGATACATTAAATGGTGGATTAGCCAAAATATAATTCGCCTTTAAAGTCTTGTGCTGGTCATCGTGAAATGAATCTGCGTTATGTTTTCCAAGATTTGCCTCCAATTGCCGAATCGCCAAATTCATCTTGGCCAGTTTCCATGTTGTTGGATTACTCTCTTGGCCAAAAATAGAAATGTCTCTGACATTCCCCTGATGCTCTCTTACAAATCGGGCGGACTGACAAAACATACCCCCGCTCCCACATGCCGGATCAAAAATCTGCCCTTCAAACGGCTCAATCATCTCTACCAAAGTCCTTACAATGCAGGATGGTGTATAAAACTCTCCCCCCAATTTGCCCTCCGCACTTGCAAACTTACTCAAAAAATATTCATATACACGTCCCAAAACATCTCTTTCCTGCGCTGCTGTTGAACCAACCTCTATATTGGTAAACAAAGTTACCAGTTCTCCCAAGCGTGTTTTATCAAGTTCTGCTCTTGAATAATTCTTTGTCAAAACGCCTTTTAATGAGTTATTTTCATTCTCTATCGTTTCCATTGCATGGTCAATTACACTGCCTATATCCGCACTGGTAGCATGCTTCTGAATCTCTGACCACCTTGCCTCCTTTGGAACCCAGAAGATATTATCCGCTAAATACTCATCTCTGTCTTCCTCATCACCATATCCTTCCTCTAGCAAAACCTGATACCTTTCTTCAAAAGAATCCGATACATATTTCAAAAATATTAGCCCCAAGACCACATGCTTATATTCTGCTGCATCCATATTAGAACGCAATTTATCTGCCGCCTGCCATAACTTCTCTTCAAATCCAATATTAGTGGTTCCCGTCGCCATATCTACCTCCGTATTTTGTTGATTTCTATATTCAATCGTCTAAATCTACAGTGCATATTTTCCTTAATCAATATTGTTCCTTTTCAATAATTCCCTTGCTTCTTTAATATACTCATTATCTACTTCCCTAAATATATCAAGTGAAGTACTCAACCTCATTATTAGGGGTATATTTCCTTTTCCAATGGCCCATCTAACTATTTCTATCATATATTCTGGTACTTTCAAAAATCCCATCTGCATAGCATAAGTTATTGGTTCTATAATCCCCATCTTTCCACAGACTACCTGTATTCTATTAGGAAAAGAATGGACATGATATCCTCTGATTTTATCAAATGGGATGTTAGCAATTCGTAATAGAACATTTTTAAATGATCCTACCTTTTTAATCATCTCAATCCATAGATTCAAATCCCCATCTTCTGTAGCAAATGGTATAGCCAACAGATTTGATAGTATTAGCCATGGTAAAGTATTTCCCAAAAGAACTCCTTCATCTTCTTCATTTTCAATACAAGGAAGTTTTGAATAGTCCACGTTCAAAATTCCTTTTTTCGTTTTTATCAATATATGCTTAGGAGTGGAATAATCAATTGTAGGTTCATCATAATATAATCTATTTATGATACTGCTTATAAAAAATTCATCCCTTTTCGACATAAATAAAATCATCAAAGCCGCTGTCAAATCAGGATAGGGAAATAACTGACTATAGCGAATAAGAGAATCATATATTTCGTCACCATCCGACTGTTCCAACACTATATCCATAATCTCATAAGCTGCTGCGACTGGCATTACATTTAGTAATGCAGGATAAACAAAACTCTCTCCATTATTCAAATATTTTCTTTTAATATAGCCTTTTTCCAATAAAATCTGTATGTCTTTATCTTTCAAATCACTGCTGTCACAAAATAAAATCCCACTATTATATGTCCAAAAATTTTTTTCTATACTTTTATCCTTATCTCCTTGATTAATAATATATTTAGCTAATTTCCGATATCCCATTCGTATATTATCATCAATATTTGTCCAAACAGATAAGAGAATGTCACTATTCAATATACCAGATATACATATGATAGAGCTGTCATCTAAATGCGTATCCTTGACATAGGCTACCTGCATTTTGAGCACATCCGGTTTACGGTATTCCGGATTATATTCCCCTCCATGGGAAATACAAAGTTTATAATCATCATAAAGCATTTGACATGCCCTGTAAAATTCGTCATCTGATAAAAAAGACAATGTATAATGTTTTGCTTTTCCAATTGTATTTAATCTGTTTTTCCCTTTTATCTTTTTTATATCATCATATATCTGTTTGTTCATTACCAATAATACAGAAAAATTATCTTTACAAATATTTATCAATTCATATATCTCTTCCCAGTCAGTTTCAATAGAGGAACTAATGTTGTCTAATATAAAAACAACTCTATGCCCTGTATTCATGTGTAAACTGTTAATCAGCCAATATCTAAACTCATCTTTTGAAACAGGCGTATATAATATTCCTGAAAATTTATTAGCTAAATACTGAAAAATACTTTTAGGCTCCTCCAAATTAATATAGATTGGTATACATCCATCTTTTTTCTTAGCCAATTGGCATAGTTGATAAATAACATTTGTTTTTCCAGAAGATGGTTCTCCCGTCAATATCAGTAGTGAATCCAAATATATTTGATTTAACAACTCATTGACGATCTCCCGTTCTATTTGAAACTCTTCACAAATGGGAGATTCTAAATCCAAACTACTACTAATAATGTTTGAAAACTCCGACTCATTAATCTCATGTATGATTTTATTCCAAACTTCTTTACTATTTCCAAGCAGAATGCTTATAGCGGAATCTAACTGTGATTCAGCAATAGAACCCATATTCTTTATTAGTTTATTAAAATCTTCTTTGTTTGTATAGTAAGCATCAACTGTTTCTTTTGTATATGTATTCAAAACCACCGTTTCTTTCCCATTACTAATAATTGAAAGAGGCGTTATGGGTTCTGTAAGCCTGGCGTAGGATACGCATTGTCCATAATCATCCGTTGTTAATTCGATTTCCGGAGCCTTGAGTTCAAAGATTGCTAAGGGTTTCCCATTATGCTGTATCATTATATCTGCTCTTCCCTTAATCATATTATCAATTTCATATTTTTTGTGCCCAAGTTTAATACTGAAAGTTTTTTGAAGTACAATATCCTCTTTGTTCAGAAACGGAAAATATTTTCCTATCTCTAATACGATTCTTTGTTCCAAAGTTGCTTCATTCATATGTAATATCCTATCCCTGATAAATCAGAACCAAATATTTATAGAAACCATCTTTAAGGGCCTAACTATCATTCTTGAAATGTACACTTTCCACCTAAATATAAAACTCCAAGATATATTTTACCACAAAGCCTTTTTTTCTTCAATTCGCAAATAAACAAGAAGTCCATCAAATATTTTCGATGAACTCCTTTTTTCTCTACTACGTCATAATTTAAATAGAACTATTTCCTATAATTGGCTTACGCCTCCGCCCATTCATCTGGAACACATCATGCCCCATAATGCTCCGTACCGCCTGCCCCAGACTCCTGGCCCTCCCATGCTGATGATACGGCTGGGAAGCCCTGTGCTTATGGAAAATAATACACTCCCCCTCCCCCGGATACTCCGGATTATGGATATACCAGATATGCCCCGTATTCTTCGACTGGAGCGTCACATCATATTCCTCCGCCAGAATAATGTTAAAATAAGACCTATCCAGCCTCCCGATCTCTTCCGCCCGGAACATCAGCCACTCCCCCTTTCCCGAACCACGCCGCCAGCGCGTCCTCCACGATACCCGCCACATCCGCAGGCTTCACACTCCCAAAATACCTCTCATACACCTCCGCCGACAGCTTCACGCTCCTTCCGACAGCAGCCTTCTTCACTTTCTCACCATCCAACGCCCCCAGCACAGCCTCTTCCGTCACCTTCCCCGCCATGCCCCTGACGCACTTCGCCGTCTTCATATCCAGCTTAATCTTCCCCGTATCCGCCAGCCCGGACACCACTTCCTGCTCCTTCTCCGACAGATAAGACAAGTCCACCGCCGCCACCAAAGGCAGCGTCCCCTCGTCCAGCCGCCCCTTCAAAGGCTCCTCCAGCTTCTGCACCCGCATATACCTGGCAATATTCCTCCCGGTCATCCCATACTCTTCCCCAATGGCATCCCGGCTCTTCAACTTGTGGACATCATGTCCACAAGTCCCCGCCGTGTCCTGCCCGTTCAGCCTTGCGATCTCCTCCAGAATATCATTCCGCCGCCCCTGGCTGCTGACCTTCTCATACCGCTCCGCCAGCACCGCCGCCTTCTCGCTGGGCAAAAGCTCCGCAAATCCCCTCTGTATCACATTGGTCTCAATCACATACACATAAGCATCCTCTTCCGTCAGATCCGTCTTCACAATGGCCGGAATCTCCGTCAAGCCTGCCAGCCTCCCCGCCACCTGCCGGTTATGCCCCGCAAGCATCTCATACCCGTCCCCCTCCTGCCACACGATCACCGGATTCAGAACCCCATGCTCCCTGATGCTCTCCACCATATCCTCCAGACGCTCCCCCTCATACAGCCGGAACGGATGCCTCCGGAACGGGCGGATACCGTCAATCGGCAACATCCTAATCCCATTCTCCACAGCAGAAACCTCTTCCGCCCCCGCCAGCAGGTCCACAGCGTCATTAAAAATCTTCCTCCTCGCCCCATCAGCCTTCATACGAAACCAACTCCTTTGCAAACTTCCTATAAGCCATCCCCGCGCTCGCCTTCGGGCTGTACTCCGCCACCGGCAGGCTGTAATAAATGCTCTCCCCCACCTTCACCGTACTGGGAATCCTCGTCTCAAACACCCGTATCTGCTCCTGGAAGTTCTCCGTCACTTCCTCCGTCAGCACCTTACACAGCTTCGTTCTGGACTCACACATGGTCATCAGGATACCCGCAATCCCAAGCCCCGGATTGATCCGCTTCCGTATCTTCACCACCGTCCGCAGAAAATCCTGCATCCCCATCATAGCCAGAAGCTGGGGATTCACCGTAATAATCACCTCGTCCGAAGCAGCCAAAGCATTAATCGTCAAAGTCCCAAGGGACGGGCAGGTATCAATCAGAATATAATCATACCTCTCCCGCAGCGGCTCCAGAATCCCGGACAGCATCTTCTCCGCCCCCATCTCCAGCCGCAGCTTCGCATCCACCACCGACAGATAAATAGACGATGGGATGAAGTCCACCCCGTCCTTCGTCCGTATGTACTTCTTCGGGGACGGCAGCTTCATATCCTCAATCTGCGCCATCATCAGATGCCCGATAGTATCATCCAAAACCCCCGTATCCTCCACGCCGAAGCACGTTGTCAAATTCGCCTGGCTGTCAAAATCCACAGCCAGAACCCGCTTCCCCATCTTCCGCAGGCAGTACGCCAGATTGAACGTAGTTGTTGTCTTCGCCGTACCCCCTTTTTGTGAACCTATCATATAAATCTTTCCCATATATCAAAACCTCACTTTCCTCTCTGCCACCATGCTTAACTGCTGTTCCTCAAACACATCAATGTAATCCACCGACTCCCTCGGCTCAATGACCAGCTTCCCTTCCTCACACCGGACCGTCAGGAGCGTCCCCGCCCCAAAGCCCAATTCTTCCAGCCAAAGCCCCTTTAATGTGATTGTAGGCGTCGGCTTATAATTATGCCCGCTCTGCTCATATACCTTAAATTTTCTAACATCCTTTTTTGCCATAAAACTTTTCCTCCTGAAATTGAGTAGACAGACAGCTTCCCTGCCCACAGACCATACCTTACAGAACTTGACCGTCCTGCGAAAAGAAAAAGGACTTCAAATCACCTTCCGGTTTCCCGGCCAGGGTGAATCAAAGTCCTATCTTTGTTATTTCTTTTATAACCTCACACTTCTCTAAAGCCAGTACCTCCGCTATGCACAGAGTCCCATCTGACTTTCAGTATAGTAGGTATTGATATGTACGGCGCCGTCCTCTCTCCACCCCGCATGGGATAAAAAAATAGGACTAAGGAGTGCAAACCCGTTGATTTTACTGGGTTTCTCTAACCTTGTCCCAATTATAACACCATCATCCTGGAAAGGGTGAATACATTCATATCTGGCATGGAATTCAGCCAATGTCTCAATATCCGGCTTCCGGCTCCTATACCATTCCAGGAGCCCTTCCATTTCCGTCTTGACATTTTCCGGCCTTATCGTCTGGTACATGCCGATCATATTGGGGCGTTTCTTGTAGTCTCCGATAGCATACCCATTTGCCCTGTCTTCAAACACACCTGACTTCAATTCATAATGGAACTGCTTTATCAGTCTCTGTGTCAGCCTTCCGTCCAGAGTGTCCAGCATCTTATTGAACATCAAAAAATGTCCGTTCATCTCCTCCACATCTTTTGCCCTATAGTAATCATCGGATTTTGGCAGTGTGCCGTTGTCGAACAGAGAAGCCGTCTGCTCCTCTGTGAGGGTGCTTCCTTCGATTTTATTGGAATTGTAGGCAAGCAGGCGCTGAGTATAGGCATATACACCTGAGCGGTCGAACTTCTTTCGCTCTATCCGGAATCTCTCTAAAAGAAACTCCAGAAAATCCTTATCAGCTGCTCTGTCCATACCGATACCTCCGTTCTCTTGATAATGCCAGGCACATTTCGCGAATTTATACTGCGCACCAGTTGAATTTGCAGTGCAACCCGACTGATTTTATTATAAACGCTCCTCTCCCGGCAGGCAAGTGAAATCATGGCAATAACAGGCGTTTTCTCTCAAGTCCTTAGGAACTGTCGGAAAATAACTGATGCAACTTGTTTAGGTGAAAGCCCAGAAATACAACGAAAACAGCTATAAACTCGCATCAGTTATTTGTAGACAATTCCTTACTTACCCGCCACCTAACCTCTTCCAATTCCTCATCATAAATCCGGCAATATCATAACACCCTATTCATAAGTTCCTCAAAATCATCAACTGACTCCCCTTCATATGGCACATTTCTGCTATTAAACAGAACCGTATTCATTCCCACTTTCTTAGCTGCCCCCAAATATCCCCTCCTGTCGTCTATGTACAAGCATTCTGCTGCTTCAACTGCCAGTTTCTCAATGGTAAGCCGGAAAATACGCTCATCCGGTTTCCGAATTTTCAGGTCTCCGCTGATACTGATTGCATCAAAATATTGGTTTATATTAAATTTTTCACGCAGGTACTTACTCCATCTACTGGAATCATTTGATATGATGGCTAACTTGTATTTTTTCTGGCAGCTTTTATAAAGTCAAAAAAACCATCCCTTAATTCTATTGTATCTAAATAATTCTTTTCGATTTCTTCCAAATCAGCTTGAAACCCCAGCGCTGCCCACATATCCAAAGAAGTCCCCTCTCCCATATCGGCTTTCTTCCAT
>OFGG01001634.1_pt1 | contig 13945 bp, 12 predicted proteins | sample 1521701 | NCBI WGS metagenome assembly OFGG01 (sample SAMEA3504081, study PRJEB24116) | mouse gut metagenome | biome: mouse gut; feature: mouse-associated habitat; material: faeces | place: Denmark | collected 2011
CATGTTCCATCGTTTTTCTTGCGTTTTGTATAATCTCATGACTATTGTGTCCGCTCCGCGCAAAATATCTTTATGGGCGCAAGATTTTGTACTATAATAAAAAAGGGGAGGGATGTGGATAATGCGTAAAAATATTACTTTTAAAAAACTGATACTGCTTTTTCTGGCCGTGAGCCTTCCGATCTTTCTCCTGGGGCTGTTTCTGATCCGGCAGAATCCCACGGCGGCCGCCAACCGCACCTTTTCCATGATTCAGGAGAAGGTGGACATGACGGCGGAGAATCTGGAGGATATCCTGGAGCAGCTGTACCATACGGCGGCTGAGGTGGCTGGGCAGGGGAATCTGAAGCGCCTGGCCAATCCGGCCTATGTCCTGACGCCTTATGAGACGGCAAAGAATGTGCTGCAGCTGCAGGAGCAGCAGACCAGTATCCGGAATGCCAGCCCTTATATTGAAAATTTTGTGATTTATTATCCCAATCTGCTTCAGGCTTATAACAGCAAGGAGAACAGCAGGCCCAGCTTTTTTGAATTTACCATGGAGGAATACCAAGACCTGGCGGGTACCCATAATTCTGCCGATTATCTGGCGGTTCACAACGGAAACCTTACGGAAATTGTCAAGTCGTCCTTCGGGGCTGATTTTCTGATTCGGGTGGATTTGTCCCAGGTGGCTCTGGAAGAGGGGTTGGAGAATGTTTTTCCGGAGTATAATGATTATTATCTGCTGGATGCATTTGGCCATTCCTGGCAGCTGACCAATCTGGAGGAGGGGGAGGCGCTGACAGAAGGGGATGTCCGGTTTTCCATAGGAGACAAGCGCTACCAGGGATTTTCCGCGCCCTTTACACTGGGGGAAGGACGGCTGTACTTTTTCTTTCCGGAGGAGGAGCTGTTTCGGGATGCCGGAGCTTATCAGTATCTGTATCTTTATTTTGGCCTGATTGTGCTGATTGCCTGCAGCCTGTTTCTGCTGGGCAGCTATGCCATCATCCACAGGCCGATCCGGATGTTGGTGAATGCTTTTCAGCGGATCGGCTGTCAGGATTATGCCGTGCGCATCACCGGCAGGCAGGGTTCTGATTTTATGTATGTGTATCAGGAATTCAACCATATGGCGGAGGAACTGGGCACCCTGATCGAGAAGAATTATCAGCAGCAGCTTTTGCTGAGCAGGGCGGAGCTGAAGCAGCTTCAGGCGCAGATCAATCCCCATTTTCTCTATAATGCCTTCTTTCTGCTGCGGCGGATGATTCATGACGAGCTGTATGAGGAGGCAGGGCAGATGGCGGATACCCTGGGATTGTATTTTCAGTATATCACCCGGAACAGCCAGGATTATATGCCGCTGAGCCGGGAGTATCACCATGCTATGCTCTACTGCGAGATTCAGGGGCTGCGGTTCGGAGACAGGATTCGGATTGAGACGGATTCCCTGCCGGAGCAATACGGTGATATCCTGGTACCGAAGCTGATTATCCAGCCCATTCTGGAGAATGCCTTCAATTATGGGCTGCGGGATAAGGTGGACGACGGGGTGCTGCGGGTGACGGTTTCCCGGGAGGCGCGTTGTCTGGTAATCGCCATTGAGGATAACGGGGAGGAGCTTTCGGAGGAGCAGCTGCGGGAGATGCAGAAAAAGCTCCGGGATACGGCCTGCGGGGTTCTTCAGCAGGAGATGTCCGGAATATTGAATATTCAGAGGCGGCTTAGCATTTATTTTGGGGCAGGTACGGAGCCGGAGGAAGGCAGCAGGATGCCGGGAGGGTCATCCGGGTCGGAGGAGGGACCGGATGCGGGGTGTCTGAAAGCCGGCCGGAGTGTCCTGGGAGGATTGTGTATCAGGATTTGCCTGCCGTTGTTAGAGTAGTTTTATTGCATTCTATCAACTGCGGAAAAGGGAGGGAATTCCATGATTAAAGTATTGCTGGTGGACGACGAATACCACGTAATCAGCCATTTGACCAATATGCTGTCACAGATGGAGGAATATGAACTGAATCTGATCAGCACCTGCTCCGGGCCGGAGGCACTGACGCTGGTGGCATCCTCCCGTATCGACATGGCGTTTCTGGACATCAACATGCCGAAGGTAAACGGGCTGATGATAGCGGACCGGCTGCACGGGCAATGGCCGGACTGCCAGATTATTTTCCTTACCGCCTATGAGGTGTTTGATTACATCTACGAGGCCAATCGGTATCCGGGAACCATATATCTGCTGAAGGCGGAGCCGGATGCGAAGATACGCAGCGTGGTTGATTCCTGCTGTGAGGCTATTCTGCAAAAGCGCCGGGAGCAGGCTTGCCTCACGGGCATCCAGCAGAAGGAGAGACAGCTGGTTCTCCTGCAGGAGCAGCAGCTTCTCCGGGAAGTGCTCCATGGAAACCTGTCCGGGAATCCGGCGGCCTTTGCCAGGGAGGCTTCTCTGGAGATTCATTTTTCAACGGAGCAGGAGGTCTGGCTGATGCTCATGCATGTGAAGAAACCTGCCCCCGTAGGTCCGGGATCTGTCTTCTGGCTGGACAAAATGGAGCGGCTGGTGGGGAATCTGTTCCGCTTTTCCTTTGTGGAGACCCAGAAGGGGATGCTGCTGTGGATTTTCCAGGAGAAGGAAGAGTCCATGGGGCAGCAGCTTTCCTGGTTTGACTGTCTCAAGGACACCATGGACGCGTTCCTGGATGTCTGTACGGAGTCCGGGCGTCAGTCGGTTTCCCTGTGCCTGTACAGGGAGAAAGCGGCCTGGGAGCAGCTGCCGGGGGTGTATCAGTATCTGTACGATTCCTATTATCGGGAAAGTATGCTTTCGTCCCTGTCTTCCTCGGCGGCGAGGGTGGTGGAACGGGAGGACGGGTATTCCAGAGAGTCTTCCGCCGTAGCAGCCTCCGCCGCGCTGCCCAGGAGGCTTGCGGTCATGAAGCAGGCGCTGTACCAGGGCAGCCGGGATGTATTTCTCACGGAACTGCTCTACTGCAGGCAGTACTGTACTTCCGTGAAAAGCAGGCACCATACGGGGGCAGTGAAGCTGTATTTTTCCATTGCCGTGATTTATCTGGATTATATTGAGCATTATGGGATGGAACCGCGGCTTTCCATGGAGATGGCGCTGTATCCTCTGTATTATATTAATGATTTTGCCGACTGGGAGCAGGCCTTCGCCTATCTGAAGCGTCTGGGGGAGACATTGTTTTCCGTGGCGGGAGAGTGCAGCAGCGACAAGGCCAGGCAGATGGTCGCCTCCATACAGAAATTTGTCCAGGGGCATCTGGAGGAGGATTTGAGCCTTACGGTCATTGCAAATTATGTGAATTACAATGATTCTCATGTGTCCCGCCTGTTCAAGCGGATTACCGGGGAAAATCTGACGGAATACATCACGGCCTGCCGGATTGCCAGGGCCAGGCAGCTGTTGGAGCAGACCGACGATACGGTGCAGGTGATTTCCCGGAAGGCAGGGTTCCATACTTCACAGTATTTCTCCTCGGCCTTCCGGAAAAGCGTAGGGATGTCACCCAATGAGTACAGGGTGCAGAACAGGGGCGTGTGAGCGAGAGGGCTGTCTTATGGCAGATCCGCTGGGGAGAGATATACCCGCTGTCCTTCTATTTGTTCCGAATCCAACCCGACCATGATGTCAAATTCCCCGGGTTCCCAGCCCCATTGCTCATGTTCATTGTAAAAGGACAGCATGTCCGCCGTAATCCGGAAAGTTACTTCCGTCTCTTCTCCGGCATCCAGGGCGATTCTGCGGAAGCCTTTCAGCTCCTTCAGCGGGCGGACCACACTGGCCGACACGTCCCTGACATAGAGCTGCACCACGGTTTCGCCCCTGCGGCTGCCGGTATTTTTCACCAGCACAGATGCCGTGGTGTTATCTTCGGAGATTTTCAGGCCGCGGCAGGAGAAGGTGGTGTAGCTCAGGCCGTAGCCGAAAGGAAACAGCGGGCTGTTGGGGCAGTCCAGATAGCGGGAACAGAAACGGTTCTCCGGATCCAGGGCGGGGCGTCCGGTATTATAACAATTGTAGTAGACCGGAATCTGTCCCACATTTCTGGGAAAGCTCATGCTGAGGCGGCCCGAGGGGTTGTAGTTCCCGGTGAGGATATCTGTGACGGCATCTGCGCCGGCGCTTCCTGGGAACCATACCTGAAGGACGGCATCCGCGGCATCCAGGATAGGGGCAATGTCCAGGGGTCTGCCGGAGAAGAGCAGGAGGACAACCTTCTTTCCGGCATTGCGGAGGGCGTGAATGAGCTTTTCCTGGTTGGGGCTAAGGCGCAGATTGGTCTTGCTGGTGGCTTCCCCGGTCTGCCATTCGGGTTCGCCTGCGGCAACGATGCACAGTTCGCAGGGGCGGAAGCGCTCCAGGGCTTCTTCCACGGAGTCCGGTACATCCGGAGACTGGCGGAAAGGCTCTGTCATGGCCGTTACCAGCTGCGTCCCGTATACTGTCTCCAGGGCTTCCCGCAGTGTTCTGGTTTTCTCCCGGTTTCCCATGTAGCTCCACTCGCCAAAGAGGCCTCCGGTGTCGGCGAAGGGACCCGCCAGGCCCAGGGGGGCGTGGGCGGAGACAGGGAGTACATTTTCGTTTTTCAGCAGCACCATACTTTCCAGTGCCAGCTTCCGCGTCAGTTCCAGATGCTCTTTGCATCCGCAGAGGCGCTGTTCCTGCTCTTCGTCCGCGTCCTTGCAGGGATTTTCAAAAAGCCCCAGACGGTTTTTCAGCTCCAGAATACGTATGACACAAGTGTCGATTTCTTCCTGGGTAATGCGGCCCTGCTCCAGCAGGTTCTGAAGGGATGCAGCGTATACGCCGGACATCATCTCGATATCCATTCCCGCATGGAGGCTCTTTTCCCCGGCTTCCAGGGCATCGGCGGCCACGGAATGGTTCATCAGTTCTTCCACCGCAGAATAGTCGGAGATTACCACCCCCTGAAAATCCCATTCCCTGCGCAAAATCCGGTCAAGCAGCAGACGGCTGCAGGTGGAGGGAACCCGTTCCACCGTATTGAAGGAGGTCATCACCATGGCAGCGCCTGCCTGAACGGCTTCCCGGTAGGCAGGGAGATAGAAATCCCGCAGCATGCCCCGGGACATGTCTACGGTATTGTAGTCGCGTCCGCCCTCCGGCTGTCCATAGGCTGCAAAATGCTTCACGCAGGCTGCGATTTTCCCTTTTTCTCCCGGATCTTTTCCCTGGTAGCCCCGGACGGTGGCAGCCGCCATCTGCCCGTTTAGATAGGGATCCTCCCCGCAGGACTCCATGACCCTGCCCCAGCGGGGATCCCGGACCAGGTCAGCCATGGGGGAGAATGTAACATGGAGTCCGGCTGCTGCTGCCTCCCGGGCCACGGCGGCAGCATTTTCCTCCACCAGTTCCGGGTCAAAGCTGCAGCCCTGGGCCAGCGGAATGGGAAGTATGGTCTCATAGCCGTGAATCACATCCGCCATAAAGAGCAGGGGAATGGGAAGGCGGGCATCTTTCAGGTAATCAGCCTGGAGCTTTTTCAGATAAGCCGCGCCGGATTTGCCCAGGACGGAGCCTGCGCACTGCAGCTGCCGGTCGGTGAAATGCCATTGTCTCGTGGGACCGGTGAGGTTGGCAGGGGCCAGATGGTAGAGCATGTCGGGTACCAGCTGTGTCATCTGCATTGCTTTTTCTTCCAGGGTCATTTCCGATACAAGTTCGAGAAGTTTGGTTTTTTCCATGGAGTGCCTCCTTTCACGGAAAAAGTGCTGTGGGTGTTTTTTGTTTCCTACAGTATATCCCTTTTTCCGCCGGTTGGGAAGACCAATGATTTTACTTATTACCGGGGAATGCATAAAAAATGATGCAATGATTGGCCCTGTTAGTATGACTATAACCTCTTGCGCATGCAATGCCGCTTCTAGTGGAAAACGGTAATTGTAATATTAATGCAAGAACAAATTTTCGGAACAAATGTTCTGAAAATTGTAGATTTCATTTATACAAATAAAATGTGTATGCTATAATCAGAGTTGCTTTTGCGTCATCCAGTCCATTTTAGTTTTACGACTATTATCGGGTTTGGAAAAATGAAATCAGTGAACAAAATTCGTCGAAAGGGAATTGCGCTGAGGCAGAGCGAGAAACTCCGCCTTTTTGGAAAATTCAAAATTTTTTATAAAAGAGACAAATATTTTGATTTGTGGTAAATATGGAGAAAATACGAAAGGGGGTAAACCTATGAAGAAAACAAAACGATTTACAGCGATTTTACTGGCGGCGGTACTTCTGGGAGGGTGCGGAAGTGAAAATAACACGAACACATTGGAATATAGGAGCGAAGAGTCAAATGACACCAAGAGCGAGTATGTTGATTCGGAAGAAATATCAGAGAAATTAGATGAGGTAAAAGATATTCTTGGAGAAGAGTATAGATTCGATGAGAATAACTACATCCTCTGCCAAGCAACCAATGAAGAAGAAAAAGAGGAAGTAAGCGTAAATATATATTGTGATGATAAATATGAAATAGGGGCAACTTGCTTTAATCTGGCAATTCCAAAATTTTGCATCATGGGACTTGTGGACAGATAAAGTTACATATGACACAGATTTATGGGACAACAAATATACATATACATATTGGTATGGAGCAAACAATACCGAACTTGTTTTAAGAGGCCAGAATACCGAAAATGATACTACAGATTTATATGATGATGAAATATATATAACATACGCATGGAGAGAGGGCGACAATCTTTTAAAAAGTGCTTCTGACACCATAAAGAAAGAAAAGCGTGATAAAGAAAAAGAAGCACAAGGGAACGGAGACGCAAATGGGCTGTAAAAAATAACTATTGTTTTGGAAGTAAATCAGAACGGATCTTAAAAATCAAAATACGAGAGGAGAAACGGGAAATGGGATTTTTTTAGGCAAACAAATTTATTGACGGCTATTCCAAACTCAAAATCGGAATGTCAAAAGAAGAGGTTCTTAACCTATTCGGAGAACCAAACGGCCAGAAAGTGAAAAACGGAGAGGAAACGCTTATCTGGACTAATTCGGAGTTCAAAGGCGCATTGAGGGGGGAACAATTGAGCGCAGGATTGAGGTCGCTTTTGAGGACGGCAAGGTAATGGGATATGACGGACAAAATATGTCTCAAGGCGCATGGTAATTGAAGATTGAATATCAAGAGAACATGGCGGCATATCCTTGCCGCCATCCATTTTGGAATTTTTACGGACAAATACCAGAACTGAAAATCCTGCATATGTAGTTGGCGACTTAGAAATAGAATTAAAAATGTAAATTATTGTCGGAATCAGCGGAGAGTATTCCTTGAAAATAGAAAAGAAGTAAGATATAAAACATAAAAAGTGATGGCGGCGCATTTTGATATTAAAGTTTTTCTGGGGTTGTTCTTACTGGCTTCGCACCAGTTTTAACTTAAGTATCTTTACTGCAACGTATTTTTAATTTGTTGTCTTACTGAACCTGCTGACTTTGGCCGATAGTAGTTCAGTGTTGATATATCCAATCAGACATTGAAACGGACGCAGGTTCAGTAAAATTATGCGTTGTAAGGAGTGGCCTTTTGCTGCTTAACCACATATGAGGAAAAAGGATATTTTCTTTGGTAAATTAACCGTACAAGGCCTTTTCAGATTAAAAAACAGTTTGAAATGAAATATTATCGCTTCAAACCTTTTACAATATCTGCTATACTGGATATTTGGCTGTCCGTCAGAGTTTTAATATCATTAACGAGATTCTCAATGGCTACAGGATTTCGGTTTCCGCTATCGAAGAAGTCTTTCGGGGTAATGTTAAGATAGTCGCATATATAAAAGAAAGCCTGCATAGAAGGAAAAGCTTTCCCGCTTTCGATTTTATTGATATAGCTTTCACTTTGTCCCAGAGACAGGCTCATATCTCTTGCAGAGACACCTTTTTGACTACGCAGTTGTGCCAACCTTTGTCGAAAAAATTTATCCATTGCATTATACCATCCTTTTCTATCATTGTATTCCATATATAGCCTATTTGCGGGGAAATGAATTATCTAAACGGATTGACTTGTGGAAAATAATTCCCTATAATTGCTCATAAGGGATAAGTGTATACAAAAAGCGAAAGTGGATGGAGTGAGCTATCTAAAGGAAGGGTGTCGGAGTTATGCGCATGAAATTAGAAAAATACAGTAAGGCATTATTTTGCCAATTTGACTGATTCTGAAATAGATGAGTTACAAAAGAAACTTTTCATTTAAAGGTACAGCAAGTTGATATTATAGCTATACATGTTACAGGTTGTGCAGAGTTTAACAACTTATTAAAATATATGGATTCTTTTGTTGAGACTAACAGTTATGAATGTTGGCCGTACTTTATTCAGATACTTTTGAAGAACATGTAAAGATATTTGAGGGAGTTTTCGTAAGGATAAAGGCTTTTCTATAGACAAAGTAAAAAATGCTAAGGAAGAGGGCTTTTGTGGGAAAATGGACAAAAAGTGTCCAAGTAGGAATGTATAATAGGAGATAGGAAGGAGGGGGAAAGAGAGATGGATGGGATGGACGTAGGTAAAAATAATCGTGTCCTGTTTCTTTACTCAAGGCTGCTGGAAGGTCAAAAACTGAAAAAGAGCGAACTCGCTGAAGAATTTGGCGTTTCCGACAAAAGTATACAGCGAGATTTTGAATCTATCAGGGATTTCCTTGACAGGAAAGGTATAAAGGAAGAGGACAGGATGCGGTTGGCATATGATTATAAAGAGAAAGCCTACAGGTTAGAGCGGGACAACGAGATGAACCTGTCGAACGAGGAAATATTGGCAGTCAGCAAGATATTGTTGGAGAGCCGCGCTTTTACAAAGAAGGAAATGATGAGTATTCTGGATAAGCTGGTGGTGAACTGTGTCCCAAAGAAAAACCTTCAGCTAGTAAAGGACATGCTGGGGAATGAAAGGCATCATTATGTGGAGCTGCAGCACCACAGGTCTTTTATGGACAAGCTGATACCGCTTGCAACTGCTATTAAGGGGAATCAAGTTATTCGGATAAAGTATGAGAAGGTAAAAGGAAAGGAAACAGTGGAGCGTAAGCTGGAGCCACTGGCCATTTTATTCTCGGAATATTATTTTTATCTTGTGGGCTTTATTAAGGGGATTGACAAGGAAAAAGCTTTTGAGAATGCAAATGATCCTTTTCCTACTATATACAGGATTGACCGGATTAAGGAGTTGGAACCATTGAATGAGGGGTTCGTGATATCTTCTTCAAAACGGTTTGAGGAAGGGGAGTTCAGGAAGCGCATACAGTTTATGTTTGGAGGCAAGTTGCGGAAGGTACGGTTTAAGTATTTGGGAGAAACGGCAGAACCGGTACTGGATAGGTTGCCTACAGCAAGGGTGGTTGGAAAAGAAGGTGATGCTTATATAGTGGAAGCGGAGGTGTTTGGGAAAGGCATTGATATATGGGTACGGAGCCAGGGGGAGTTGATTACAGATTATGTTGTCCTTAAAGAGTTGTGAAAAACGTAAGGATACTTTACTTACATGAGAAGATGAACAACTTGGTCTGTAACAGGCTTTGGCTGGTGAGAAAGCTCTTATTAGAAGGAGATGCATGGATTGTAGAAAAAAAGAAAACCAGGACGTTTAACAGAGAGAATAATTGGAGGGAATGAAGGTGAGATAAATACGGATATAGAAGTATGAGATAATGACAAATGGCAAGAAAAACTGTAAGAGTGGCTGGTAAATTTAAGAAGGTAATTATTGTGTTGGGGGTAATTTCTTGTTACGGCGACGCAAGTTAATACCAATAAATATTTTTTTAAAATACGAGGAGGCTAAGTTATGCAAGAGAAGTTTATGGACAAAATGGAACAGGATATTATGGATGCTGATATGCCTGAGTCAGAAAAGAGTAAACTATTAAAGAATTTATTTCAACTTAAGGAACAGAAAGTCAACCTTATGGTAACTGGAGCGACAGGTTGTGGCAAGAGTTCTACAATCAATGCTTTGTTTAAAACGGAAGTAGCGAAGGTTGGTACAAGCCCTGATCCTGAAACAATGGAGATTACAAAATATGAATTGGATAACTTAATTATCTGGGATACGCCGGGATTAGGTGATGGAAAGGAAGCTGATGTTCGACATGCAAAAAATATTATCAGCAAACTCAATGAACAAAATGAAAAAGGTGAATTGTTAATTGACCTTGTGTTAGTTATATTGGATGGGAGTTCAAGAGATTTCGGAACTTCTTATAACCTTATCAATGAGGTGATTATCCCTAATTTGGGAAAAGATAAGGAAGAAAGGATTCTTGTTGCGATTAATCAGGCAGATGTGGCTAAGAAGGGGAGATATTGGAACTATGAATTAAATAAGCCAGAGTCTCCCCTTGAAAAATTTTTGGATGAGATGGTTAACTCAGTTCAAAAGAGAATCAAGGAAGCAACAGGAATTGATATTACTCCGATATATTATAGTGCAGGTTTTAAGGAAGAGGGGATGGAACAAGGTAGTCCATATAACTTATCAAAGTTACTATATTATATTATAAAGTTCACACCTAAAAAGAAACGGCTTGTTTATATTAATAATCTTAATTCGGATAAAAGTGCATGGGAAAATAGTGATCGTCAGGATAATTATCGGAGTGGATTTTTTGATTTGCTGGACGATATTGCGGATGAAATTATGTATAAAGTAGATGATTTTAAAGATAAAGTGGAGGAGTTTATTGACATTATAAATCCATTTAACTATTGCTATATTACCACAGCAACTTGTGAAGCATATGGAAAACCGGATGACTGCTATGAGTTAACAATGTTCAGGAAATTCAGGGACAGATGGCTTCAGAACCAACCAGATGGGAAAGAATTGATTGCCCGTTATTATGCAACAGCGCCTGCCATTGTAGAGCTTATCAATAAACAGCCTGACCGGATGAGCATTTATAATAACATTAATAAGCAATATCTTTCAAAGTGTCTCTCATATATTGAATCAGGTGATAATGAAAAATGTAAAACAACCTATATCGCAATGATGGAACATTTATATGGGGAGCAAAAGAAATGGCAGAGGAATTCAGCAGTTACAGAATAGACGATATTGATTACAAAATGCAGCAAGTTGGCTGGCTTCCTTTAGATGTAATGGCTACTGGTGTAACAGGAGCGGGAAAATCATCTACATTAAATTCGCTTTTCACAAAAAATGTGGCAGAGGTCGGAGATGGGGTAGAACCTATGACGATGGAAACCGGCTATTATGAATTAAACGATGTCCTTCGGATATGGGATACGCCAGGCTTAGGAGATGGAGTGGAAAATGATAAAAGGCATAAAAAGAAATTAGTTGAACTGTTGCGTAAAACATATGCCCTTGATGGAAAGGAATATGGTTTTGTCGATATGGTGCTGGTTATCATCGAAGGTTCAAGCCGGGACATGGGTTCAACCTATACATTATTGAATGAAGTGCTTGTTCCTAATATTCAGAAAGAAAGAATTCTGGTGGTAATTAACCAGGTGGATGTCGCTATGAAGGGAAGGCATTGGAATCAGAAAACTGGAAAACCGGACACACAGCTGTTAAATTTTTTGGAAGAAAAGGCATTATCAGTTCAAAGAAGAGTGAAGGAAGCGACGGGGGTTAGTATTTTGAAACCTGTATATTATTCTGCTGTGTATAAATATGACCTTCATGCCGTTTTGGATTTTATTATTGATAATATACCTTTGCATCGGCGGAAATTAAGTTAGGAGAAGGATGTTAGTATGGAAAAATCAATTTTTGATATTATTGTTGAAGAAATTATGAAAAATGAAGTTGACAGTCCAAGGGATAAAGAGGCTGTTTTGGCCAATATAAACCGGTTAAAAAAGCAGAAGCTTAATATTCTTTTTGTTGGGGCAACGGGGGTTGGGAAAAGTTCGACAATTAATGCGATATTCAATACAGAAATTGCTAAAGTTGGATATAGTACAGACCCGGAAACAATGTCTATTCAGAAATATGAAATGGGTAATCTTATTTTATGGGATTCTCCTGGACTGGGTGATAATCCGGAAATGGATAAGAAATATGCACGCGAAATCATTAATGCTTTAAAAGAAAAGGATGCCGATGGGCAATTAGTGATTGATGAAGCTGTTGTTTTGATTGATGGTTCTAACCGCGATATGAGGACGGCATATGAGATTATAGAAAAAATTGTTCTTCCGTATATAGGAAATGAAGAAAGAATGGTAATAGCGGTTAATCAATGTGATATGGCTCTTAAAGGGCGACACTGGAATTATGATGCTTGTCAGCCGGAAGGGCAGCTTGTTGATTTCCTGGAACAGAAAGTGTGTTCTGTGAAAGAAAGGATTATGGAATCAACAGGAGTATGTACAAAGCCGTTTTATTATTCAGCATATAACCATTATAATATTTCAAAACTGCTTTTAGCAATCCTTGGAAGCATTCCTGAAGAAAAAAGGGTTTTTGTTGCGGACAATCTGAATAAAAATCCTAATATATGGCAAAAAAATGATGAGTTAGAAAATTACAACAAAGAAATCACAGGCTCTATTCAGAAAACTTTAGAAGGGGCAGCAGCTGGTGCTGTTGCAGGGGCTACAGTAGGCCGCCTGATTCCGGTCATAGGTCCACCGATAGGTGCTGCTCTTGGGGCGGTGCTTGGTTTCCTGGGTGGTTTGGTTGGGTGAAAACATTTGGAAAAGGGCAACTCCGGTTTTTGGTTAGGTATGCCATTTTTTAGTAAAACCAGAGATATTTAAGGGATTCCGATAATTTATGGCCTGCCTGGTTCGAAATCTGCATGTTATCAAGGCCATCCGCAGTTAAAAGGATTATCTTCGCACGCTGTACCTGAAGGGCTAAACTCCCAATAGCCCAAAAGACAGAAATAGAAGAACAGACTAAAAGCGTACAGGGCTTATTATGTTTGTTTCCATAAGGATTTTGCATTTAAAGAGTATCTGGCCTATTGGATGGAAAAAATTTATTCACCGAGGGGTGAAAATACAACAGAAGAAAATGGCAGATGTGAACAAAGGAGATGTAAGGCGGCTTTATAATGACAGAGCTGCCTTTTCTGTCTCTATCGCAAAAATGGAAAAGACTGTGATGAATGTTTCTTTTGATTATGCGGTCGAGATGAAAATTGTATCTGTCAACCTTGCTGCAGAGGTGAAATTCCCAAAACAGGTAGAAAAGACGGCATATCACACCCGGAGCATAGACGGGCAGAAAACCCTTACAATGGAGCAGATACAGATTTTGTTGGAGGCAAGCAAGGATATGCCAATACACATGATGGTGCTGTTCAATGTCCTTATGGGTCTTCGCAGGCAGGAAATACTTGGGTTGAAATATTCGGATATAGACTATATAAACCGGACCATCTGAAAGCAGTCTCTAAGCTGATGGGGCATGCGAAAGAGGTGATAACGGTGGACGTATACGGTGATAAGGCAAATATCATTCCAGACGAAATTCCTGGGCTTTTGGAATATATGTACGAAGTCCTTCCAGAAGAGGCGGAGGGAAATACTGATGAGTTTCTTGATATTGTTGCGGATACTTCTGATTACATTATGTAAAATTATAAAAGAAGATAAGACATTAAAAAAACAAAACGAACAAAAGTTCGTTTTTCGTCTGTACAAATGAAATGGATTGTGATATGATAATAAGGCTTGTGTATTCCTGTTTTAGCCGTATAAAGTTGAACAGTTTTGAGACGTCTCCATAACGGGGGCAAGTGAACGGAATTCGTCGTGGGGGAATTTTTTCCGAAATTTCAATAAAACTTGAAGATGTGCTACGACGAAAAAATGGCCTATAGAAATACTTTTTAGTATAGAATCAGAGGTGATATTTCGTGCAAAATGAACAAAAGACGTTCATGGAACAAAAACCATTCAAACTTCATTCTG
>OFGG01001648.1_pt1 | contig 13882 bp, 10 predicted proteins | sample 1521701 | NCBI WGS metagenome assembly OFGG01 (sample SAMEA3504081, study PRJEB24116) | mouse gut metagenome | biome: mouse gut; feature: mouse-associated habitat; material: faeces | place: Denmark | collected 2011
CGACGCCCGCCACGCCCATGTTGAACTGTGCCACAAAGACCAGGTCCAGAACGATGTTCAGGAGGGCGGCGATGACCAGGTACTTCAGGGCGCTCATGGAGTCGCCCAGGCCCCGGAGGACGCCGGAGAGGATGTTGTAGAACCCGCCGCCCGCGATGCCCAGGAAGATGATCTGCATATAGCTGACGCACATGTCGTAGGTCTCCTCCGGGGTGCCCAGCATTCGGAGCATGGGGGCGGACACCGCTGTCCCAAGGACCATCATGAAGAGGGAGGCGATGAGGGTGAGCACCATGCAGGTGCCCACGGCGTAGCTGAGCTCCTCCTTCTTCTTCGCGCCGAAGTACTGGGCCACCATGATGCTCGCCCCGGTGGCGATGCCCACGAAGAGGACAATCAGCAGGTTCAGCGTGGGCCCGCACCCGCCCACGGCGGCCAGGGCGTTGTCCCCCACGTACTTGCCGACGATGACGGAGTCGGCGGTGTTGTAGAGCTGCTGGGCAATGTTGCCGATGAGCAGGGGCACGGCAAAGGACACGATCTTCTGCCAGGGTTCGCCCATGGTCATGTCCTGGGCTTCAAACAGTTTGGAAAATTTTGACATGTTTTTCATTCTCCTACCTTTCTCTAAACAGTAAACGGTACTATCATAGCATCAAATAAAATAGGATGCAAGAGAAAGGGGCTCTTTTTTCCACGAAAAACGCAAAAAGGCCCGCACCCGGAAGGTGCGGACCCATACGGGGACCGGCGTCAGAAGAGCATGAGCACCACGCCGTAGATGACGCTTGCCGTGACGCCGAAGACAATCACGGGCCCGGCCACGGTGAACATCTTCGCCGCCATGCCGGTGACAAAGCCCTCGCTCTTGAAGTCGATGGCCGGGGAGACCACCGCGTTGGCAAAGCCGGTGATGGGCACCAGGGTCCCCGCCCCGCCGTAGCGGCCCAGCTTGTTGTAGAGGTTCAGCCCCGTGAGAAGCGCCGAGAGGAGCACCAGCGACACCGACGTGGCCGTCCCCGCGTCCACCTTGTCCAGGCCCAGGGCGGTGAAGCCGTCCATGATGAGCTGTCCGATCACGCAGATGACCCCGCCAATGCCGAAGGCCATGGCGCAGTCCTTCACCAGGGGCGACTTCTTCGCCCGGTCCTGTACGAATCTTTGGTACTCCGCTTTGGAAATTTCCATGAACATCCCTCCTTTTGACCTAGGGTGCCCGGGGACAGGGGGAACTATGCGGGGTGTTTGATAAAAATGTCCGCGCATGACCCCCCAGCCATCGCGAAACAACATTGATTTCCCCAATACCCCCCATTTCACCCTTGACAAGGGGGGAGAAACATGCTAAAGTGAACCAACCGAAGGAAGAAAGGCAGTGAAGAGGAGGAGTACCCGCGGGCCGCAGCGGAGAGAGGGGACGGTTGGTGCAAGTCCCCGGAAGGCCGCAGGGAAGGGCGCCTCGGAGCCGCGGAGCGGAAATGCCCCGCCGGATGTCCCCGTTACGGACCAGAGTGCGGGAGCTCTCCCGAATTCAGGTGGAACCGCGGATCGTTTATCCGTCCTGAGCCAATGCGGCTCGGGGCGTTTTATTTTTCCCCTTTCCGGCCAAACTATATTTTCAGATAGGAGCGATGCAGTATGAACAACCGAGAGAAGACCATGGAGAAGATCGTGGCCCTGTGCAAGGGCCGGGGCTTCATCTTCGCCGGGAGCGAGATCTACGGCGGCCTCGCCAACACCTGGGACTACGGCCCCCTGGGCGTGGAGCTGAAAAACAACGTGAAGAAAGCCTGGTGGAAGAAGTTCGTCCAGGAGAACCCCTACAACGTGGGCCTGGACGCCGCTATCCTCATGAACCCCCAGGTGTGGGTGGCCTCCGGCCATGTGGGCGGGTTCTCCGACCCCCTCATGGACTGCAAGGAGTGCAAGGAGCGCTTCCGGGCCGACAAGCTCATCGAGGACTGGTGCGCGGAAAACGGCTTCCAGCTGGAAAAGCCCGTGGACGCATACTCCCAGGAGGAGATGGAAGCCTTTGTGACAGAGCACAACATCCCCTGCCCCACCTGCGGCAAGCACAACTTCACCGGCATCCGCAAGTTCAACCTGATGTTCAAGACCTTCCAGGGCGTTACGGAGGATGCGAAAAATACCGTTTACTTAAGGCCGGAAACAGCCCAGGGCATTTTTGTGAATTTTAAAAATGTCCAGAGGACTTCCAGGAAAAAAGTACCCTTCGGCATCTGCCAGATTGGGAAGTCCTTCCGGAATGAAATTACCCCTGGGAACTTTACCTTCCGTACCAGGGAATTTGAGCAAATGGAGCTGGAATTTTTCTGCGTGCCAGGGACAGACCTGGAATGGTTCCAGTACTGGAGGAGCTTTTGCCATAACTGGCTGCTGAGCCTTGGCATGAAAGACGAAGAACTGCGTTTAAGGGACCATGATCCGGAAGAACTTTCCTTCTACAGCAAGGCAACTACGGACTTTGAATTCCTGTTCCCCTTTGGCTGGGGCGAGCTTTGGGGGATTGCAGACCGTACCGACTACGACCTGACACGCCATCAGGAAACCTCCAAGCAGGACATGAGCTATTTTGACGACGAGAAAAAAGAAAAATACATCCCATACGTCATTGAGCCATCCCTTGGGGCAGACCGGGTGGTGCTGGCATTCCTCTGTTCCGCTTATGACGAGGAAAACCTTGGCACCGAGGAGAAGCCTGACATGCGTACCGTGCTCCGGTTCCACCCAGCCCTTGCGCCTGTGAAAATCGGTGTCCTCCCGCTTTCCAAGAAATTAAGCGAAGGGGCAGAGAAAATATTTGCCCAGCTTTCCAAAAAATACAACTGTGAGTACGACGACCGGGGAAATATCGGGAAACGCTACCGCAGGCAGGATGAAATCGGGACGCCTTTCTGCGTGACTTACGATTTTGATTCCGAAAATGACGGGGCAGTTACCGTCCGGTTCCGTGACAGCATGGAGCAGGAGCGGGTGAAAATTGAGGAATTAGACCATTATTTTGCAGATAAGTTTGATTTTTAAGCCAAAGTATGCTCTTGGCATCCCGCCGGAAGAATACGAAATGTAACATGGAACCAATGACTGCCATAATAAAAAAGGCTGCATTGGTTTCCATGAACAGGAGATTATAAGGATAATTCCATAAGGATATACTTGGTTTGGCCTGTTACAAGGAACCCATTCTTTTTCCAAAAAGCATTGCTTTGGGGGTTGCCCCTGTCAACGGCAAGGCGTATGCTGCGGAAGCCTGACATCCGCAGACACCCGGCGCATTCCGTGATAATTTTTGAGCCAATGCTTTTCTTCTGGTAACCCACATCCACCATGAACAGCCCAATGTAAGCAATATCTTTTTCCGGATAGCCAAGGATTAAGTCCATAATTGCTGCCAATACCCCATTTTCAAAAAATCCAATATAATACTTGTCCTTGTAATCCTTTCCTGGAGGAAGTGCGGCCATATCCTCCAGGATGCCCTCCCTTGTGGGGGACGGCGGATGGTATTGGTAAAAAATCTTGTTTTTGCAGCATAACTTGTATATCAGTTCGGTATCTTTTTCCTGCAGCCTCCGTACAGTAAATATAGAAGATAATGTTCCTGGTTCCATATACTTCCCATTCCTTTCCAATTTACTATAGTTGCAAACAGCATGGAAACACCATGTTCCAATCCAAATCCAAGCTGCCTGTCCCATCTGGATACCATGATACCTTACGATAGGAATAAATGCAATGGCAATGCGTGGGCCAGAACAAACATAACGGCAACATTTCTATTTCAAATATTTTAATTTTTTTATTGGGATCATTGGTGATTTGAGCGGGCAAAAAAAAGAAATGCCTGCGGCAGAATTGCCAATTGGCATTTATTTTTTTACATTCCAAGCCTTGTCCTATGTGATTGACTTATATCGGAACCAATATAAAGCCCAACGGAATATCATAAACCTTGCTTTGTACATTTCTTTTTTTCCCCAATTGATTGCGGGGCCAATCGTAAAATATAAGGATATTAATGAACAGCTTAACAACCGTTCCGTGACTTCTGAAAAGATGGCGGAAGGGATCCGGAGGTTTATTTATGGGCTTGGAAAGAAAGTAATTATTGCTAACACGGTTGCACAGTGCGTAGACAAAATTTATGCATTGGATTATGGACATTTAACAGGGATTTTGGCTTGGGCTGGGGCAATTTTGTACACGCTTCAAATATATTACGATTTTTCTGGATATTCTGATATGTCAATTGGGTTAGGAAAAATGTTTGGATTTGAATTTTTGGAAAATTTCCAGTATCCATATCTGTCAAAATCAATACAGGAATTTTGGAGAAGGTGGCATATTTCCCTTGGGACATGGTTCCGGGAATATTTGTATATCCCTTTGGGAGGAAACAGAAAGGGCACAGCCCGTACTTATGCCAACCTTTTTCTTGTTTTTTTATGACAGGTTTATGGCATGGGGCAAATTATACCTTTATTCTTTGGGGGCTCTACCATGGCGTGTTCCAGATTATAGAAAGGGCTTGCTTTGGAAAAACATTAGAAAGGCATAAGCTGGCAGCCCATTTTTATGCTGCTGTTGTGTTTGTATTTGGGTGGGTATTATTCCGGGCGGACAATCTGGTTCAGGCTGGGGTGATGGTGAAACGCATGATATTTCCATGGCAATATACAGAAAGTACCTTATTGCTTGGGCAATTATTTGGTGCGAAGACGGTCTTGGTTATTATTTGTGGGATTTTAGGATGCGGGTTTGTGCAGGAAATGTTTCAGGGCTGCAAAAAATCGTTTAACTGGAAAAATTCCTATCTTGAGTTAGGATTTTGCACGCTTATGTTTGTATTTTCTATCGTTATGCTGGCAAGCAATACGTATAACCCATTTATTTTCGTTTTTAAGGAGGAAATTATGAAAAAGATAAAACCCGTTCTTTGGAATATTTGTTTCTTTTTTATCATTCTAACACCTAATGTTGCATATTTTCTTTTTGGGAAAAATGTCGATGCTGCAAATTACGAAAATAGGAATATGGCGGTAAAACCTGTGATTTCTCCCGAAAATTATGAGAATTTTTCGGAAGAATATGAAAACTATTTTAATGACAGCCTTCCCTTCCGGAATCAGATGATTGAGTTCCATAATTCCATAGATTATTATTTGTTTCAGCAGTCTTCCAGTAAAAAAGTGGCAATTGGGTCGGATGGATGGCTGTTTTATTGCGATGATGAGGATAGTAACCCATTGGAACAATCTTTGGGGTATTGGAACTTCACAGAAGGCCAATTAGAAAAAATTGCAGATAATTTGACCTCTACCCAAAGGGTGCTTGAAAGCCTTGGTATTGAGTTTGTATTATTTATCCCACCTAATAAAGAAACTATTTATATGGAATTCCTGCCAGATTATTATACTGTCCAAAATAAAGTGACTTCTGTCGAACAGCTTGTGGCATATTTACAGGAACATACAAGCATACGGGTAGTTTATCCCAAGGCGGACCTGCTGGCTGCGAAAGCTAAATATCCTGATGTACTATTCTACCATAAATTAGATACCCATTGGAACATGGCAGGGGCATACATAGGAGCAGTGAGTTTAGCGAATGAGCTAGGGGTTAAAATGCCGCCGTTTCATGCAGTCAATTTAGAAAAAAAGTTAAGTTCAGGCGGTGACCTTGCAAATATGCTGAATATTTCTATCAAAGACGGAAATGTTGACTATGGTATTTCTGGAATTAATGGGCTTATAACAGAATGTAAAACCTGGGACTTTAATACAGAATTTTTGTACTATACAGCAGGTGCAGATAAAAGGAACCTATTTGTATGGAGGGATTCCTTTTCATCAGCATTAGCCCCAACCTTGGCAACACAGTTTGAAAATAGTAAGTTTGTGCATTATGGTTCTTTTCAGCAACAGCAACTTTTTGATTTCCAACCAGATATTTTTGTAGGGGAAGTGGTGGAAAGAAAACTGAACCGATTGGAGGACTTTAGGGTAACTTATATTTCCTCTGGCGTTACAGAAACAAAACATACAAAAGATATTTCAGTCACTACAGCAATAAATGGGAAGTATCCAAAGTATGTATCAATCGAAAAGAAAGAGAACGCTTCAACAGCAACGGAACAGATACAAACTATTACAGAATTGGCAGATACCTTGATCCAAGTGCCGAAAGAGGAAACGGGGGTAATATCTATTTACATTTATAAAGACGGATTGGGAAAAGAGATGATCGAAGAAGTGAATATCCCCTATTAAGAAATATATGGAAGGAAGGTCCGTTTTAAGCCGCCGTCCAGTGCAAAAAAATGTCTTGATATTTTACCATCTAGAGGCGTCAATTACACATAACCCTCCCGAAATTTTTACAGAAATTCTTATATTGCCCATTCAGTTCCCCGCAATCCGGGCAATACCACATCCCGTCTTCCCGGGGGCAGATTTTCACCAGTGTTTTATGGACAGTAATTTCCCAAAAATCCTTACTTTGGTTTTCAGTTGCCATAGCCCCCAGCGGCGTGATAGAGGAACCCTTGTGCCCAAGCCCTGCAAAAATCCTTTTTGAAATGCCGAAACATGTTTGCAGCAGCCTTTTTCTTCCATTGTAACAGCAAAAAACAAAAAAATGGACTTGCTATTCTACCAAAATATGTTAAGATATATATGTGCGCTTTGCAATCGTGCGCTGCCTCATTGTGTAATGGCAGGATAAGGAAAGAGATGGGGCAGTTCCCAATCGGCAATCCGTATCCGCATAACAATAAACCAAAGTAAATTTTAGGAGGAATTCAAATGGCAAACAAATGGGTTTATCTCTTCAAAGAGGGAAATGCAAGCATGCGTGAACTTCTTGGAGGAAAAGGCGCGAACCTTGCTGAAATGACCAGCTTAGGTCTTCCGGTACCACAGGGTTTTACTATCACAACAGAAGCATGTACTCAGTATTATGAAGATGGACGTCAGATTAATGATGAGATTCAGTCACAGATCAATGAGTACATTGGCAAAATGGAAGATATCACAGGAAAGAAATTCGGCGATAAAGAGAACCCACTTCTGGTATCTGTACGTTCCGGTGCAAGAGCTTCCATGCCTGGTATGATGGACACCATCCTGAATCTGGGTCTGAATGAGACTGTTGTAAATGTAATTGCTGAGAAATCAGGAAATGCTCGTTGGGCATGGGATTGCTACAGAAGATTTATCCAGATGTATTCTGACGTAGTTATGGAAGTTGGCAAGAAATATTTCGAAGAGCTGATTGATAAAATGAAAGCTGACAAGGGCGTAACACAAGACGTTGACCTGACAGCAGAAGATTTGAAAGAGCTTGCATCTCAGTTTAAGGCTGAATATAAAGAGAAAATTGGTGAAGATTTCCCAGATGATCCGAAGGAACAGTTAATGGGAGCAGTAAAAGCTGTATTCCGTTCTTGGGACAACCCTCGTGCAAATGTGTACCGTCGTGACAATGATATTCCTTATTCCTGGGGTACTGCTGTAAACGTACAGAGTATGGCATTTGGTAATATGGGCGATGACTGCGGTACAGGTGTTGCATTTACTCGTGACCCAGCTACTGGCGAGAAGAAACTGATGGGAGAATTCCTGACAAATGCACAAGGTGAAGACGTAGTTGCAGGTGTTCGTACTCCAATGCCGATTGCTCAGATGGAAGAAAAATTCCCAGCAGCATACAAACAGTTTACAGAAGTTTGTGCTACATTGGAAAATCACTATAGAGATATGCAGGATATGGAGTTTACTGTAGAAAATGAAAAGCTCTATATGCTTCAGACACGTAATGGTAAGAGAACTGCTCAGGCTGCTCTGAAAATTGCCTGCGATTTGGTAGACGAAGGTATGAGAACAGAAGAAGAAGCAGTTGCTATGATTGATCCACGTAACCTTGATACTTTACTGCATCCTCAGTTTGATGCTGCTGCATTGAAAGCGGCAACACCTGCTGGTAAAGGACTTGGCGCTTCTCCAGGAGCAGCATGTGGTAAAGTTGTGTTCTCTGCTGATGATGCTGTGGCATGGGCAGAAAAGGGTGAAAAGGTTGTATTAGTACGTCTTGAAACTTCTCCAGAAGATATCACAGGAATGAAAGCTGCTCAGGGTATTCTGACTGTTCGTGGAGGTATGACCAGCCATGCAGCCGTTGTTGCACGTGGTATGGGAACCTGTTGTGTATCTGGATGTGGAGACATTGCTATGGATGAAGAAAATAAGAAATTCACCTTAGCAGGAAAAGAATACCATGAAGGAGATCCGATCTCAATTGATGGTACTACAGGTAACATTTATGATGGTCTGATTCCTACTGTTGACGCAACGATCGCAGGCGAATTCGGAAGAATTATGGCATGGGCTGATAAATACAGAACCTTAAAAGTTCGTACCAATGCAGATACACCTGCTGATGCTAAGAAAGCACGTGAGTTGGGTGCAGAAGGTATTGGACTTTGCCGTACTGAGCATATGTTCTTTGAGGAGGACAGAATTGCTGCATTCCGTGAAATGATTTGTGCAGATACTGTAGAAGAAAGAGAAGCTGCTCTGGATAAGATTCTTCCGTATCAGCAGGGAGACTTTGAAAAATTATACGAAGCTTTGGAAGGCAACCCTGTTACCATCCGTTTCCTGGATCCTCCATTGCATGAGTTTGTTCCTACTGAAGAAGAAGACATTAAGAAACTGGCAGATGCTCAGGGTAAATCAGTAGAAGATATTAAGGCTTTAATTGATTCTTTACATGAATTTAACCCAATGATGGGACACCGTGGATGCCGTCTTGCAGTTACCTATCCAGAAATTGCAAAAATGCAGACAAGTGCAGTGATTCGTGCAGCAATCAATGTAAAGAAAGCTCATACAGACTGGAATTTGAAACCCGAAATTATGATTCCGTTGATTGGTGATATCAAAGAGTTAAAATATGTAAAGAAAGTAGTAGTAGAGACTGCTGATGCAGAAATCGCTGCTGCTGGTGTTGAATTAGAATATGAAGTAGGTACAATGATTGAGATTCCAAGGGCTGCTCTTACTGCAGATGAAATTGCAAAAGAAGCTGATTTCTTCTGCTTCGGTACCAACGACTTGACACAGATGACCTTTGGTTTCTCTCGTGATGACTCTGGTAAATTCTTAGAGGCATACTATGATGCTAAGATTTTTGAGAATGATCCATTTGCAAAACTTGACCAGACTGGCGTTGGTAAGTTAATGGAGACAGCAATTAAATTAGGAAAACCAGTAAATCCAAATCTTCATATCGGAATCTGCGGCGAGCATGGCGGAGATCCTTCTTCCGTAGAATTCTGCCATAAGATTGGCCTGGATTATGTTTCCTGTTCTCCATTCCGTGTACCAATTGCAAGATTGGCTGCTGCACAGGCAGCGATTGCCAATGTAGGAAAATAGAGGAACGCAAATATTTTTACTTCACAACGCTTGTTATTACAAGGAAAGATGTGCAGGAGTACATGAAACATCATTCCGAGTATACAAAGGCGAACCGATTTAAAGATATTATTTGCAAAATCTATATATAATTATCGAAAGGGAGGCTTTGGCTTCCCTTTCGTGTATCTGAAAAAGATACATTCTCTCGATTAGGACTAAATCCTAAAAGCTATGGCTTTAAAGGACTTAGTCCTTTTTATATGCAAAAAATAATTGGTAGTGTAAAGTAGCCTATGAAAAACTGGAGTCAAAAAAATAGGCTCCATTAGAACTTTGATAATTGTAGATACGATAGATTTTGGCAGTGTCCGCCACCCTTGACGGCACACCAAAACAATGCTCTGAACGTCTTACCGACGGCGAAGAACTCAAGAACAGATACCAGTTTCTCCGTCTGATTCACAGCATTGTAGCATTGTTTTGGCGTGCCATCAAGGGCAGGTCCCTTCGGGATGGCTAGGTAATTACCTCTGGCTCGGAATCTAAGAACAGATGTGGGCTTAGCCCTGTTGCTGCTTTAAGAGTTCCTGTTGGCCCAGATAGATCAGGAGCTGCCATTTGCCGGGCATATTCCCAGCGCCTTCCAGCAGTTCCACTTTATTCAGCGGTTCCCTGCCGCCGGATTTCTCATGAGGACGCAGGAAGTTATAGTAAGCGACCCAGAGAGAAACGCTGTGTATTGCACCGCCATCCGTACCGTAACCGCAGGTGACACGATAAGATTCCCTGAATGTACGGTTCAAGCGTTCGGTCACCTGTTTGAATGGCCGGAATTTTTTGGATACTTCGTCGTCATTGGTAAGGCCGATCACCTGCGTGATGAATACGTCCCAGCCTTTTTCAATCTTGAACTGCTGGGCGGCAAGCGGATACGCGCTGTATCCGTCAGCAATGAATTTCAGGGTTCTGTCAGGGAATTCCTTAAATTTATCAAATGCCATGCGCATGGTAAGAATACAGGGGCCGACATCTCTTGAAGTTGAGACCTGATAGCCGAGGATGGAGCGAGTTACTTTGTCCATGATGAGCCAGACATATGCTTTTATACCTTTGATTTTGATGTAGGTTTCATCAGCAGCAAGTTCGTTGGAAGGATTGTAGTCATAGGAATCTACAAAGGGACGGATGATGGCAGCGGCTGTTTTGGCATAATTGTTGACCATGGTATGTGAAATGTCAATACCATGGATTTCTTTAAGGGCCTGTACGGTCTGCCGGAGAGAGAGTTTTAAGTTTACCCGGTAGGTAAGGCACAGCCCCATGGTATAGGCGTTGTTTTTCTTATATCTAAAGGAGGTTGCCCACTTTGGGAGCTGGTTTAGTTCCATATCAAAAAAGTTTACAGAAAACTCGCGGTAAAGATAACGTGGTTTATATTTCCAGTATTCGGATTGCGGAAGCCCTTTAGGAAGCTTTGTGAGATTCCGCCGGTAGTAAGGACAGCTGTCGTTGACACACTTATGGATACGGAAATGTTTCCGGTCTTTGACAGGCTGGAGGGCATGCCCGCAATAAGGGCACTGTAGTTTTAACGGGGATGTTACTTTTTCACCGTTGACAAAGGTTTGCCCGCAGATCTTGCACTTAAACTGTCCACGGCCGCCAGAGTTGTCATAGATATAGTCATGAGGGGCGCCGCAGAGAGGGCAGGCGGTATCTGTCGGAACGTTACGGGGTTTGCCTTTCTGGGGTTTGACAGGTTTTACGGCTTTGCCATAGCGGAGGAGGTAGTATCCGTTCCAGGGTTGCCAGTCCTGTTTGATGAATGGTTTGATGACAGGAAGTTTATCCGTGAGGAACTTTTGGTATTTAGGGCTGTGGAGTTCATCGTGAGCCCACTGCTTAAGAGGAATGTATCTGCAAATAAAAAGAATGAGCCAGCAAATTTGCTGATATTGTTCTTGAATGATTTTAAGTAAATATAGTATAATGTTATCCATAAAGCAATGATTTACCTTTCGTATTTTGTTGAGTGTGGTGCTTACATTATACACGAAAATAGGGGATCATTGCTTTTTTAGTTGTAAAAAGCTAAAAATTCCCTGAAAACATGAGGTTTTTAAGAAAAATAGGATTGTAATACTTTACAATACCACAGTCAGATGGGGGATTTGACAATGAAAAAGCTGCAGAGCCATACCAGCAACAAATACCGGACTTCACCGCTGGATAAAGTGCGCGTATGCTTCTATGGGAGGGTTTCCACACAGCATGAAGCGCAGATGAACGCACTGGAAAACCAGATACAGTGGTATGAAAGCATTTTGTCAGACCATCCAAACTGGGAAAAAATAAATGTCTATGTGGATAAAGGGGTTACCGGTACACAGGCGAAGAAACGCCAGGGCTTCATGCAGATGATAGAGGACGCTTCCAAAGGCGAATTTGACTTAATATGTACCCGTGAGGTGTCAAGGTTCGCAAGGAATACCCTGGACAGCCTGAACTATACCAGGCAGCTTGGCAGAATGGGTGTGGAAGTATATTTTTACAATGACAATATCTGGTCCTGTGAATCAGATGGGGAATTAAGGCTCACACTTATGTCCGCCATGTCGCAGGAGGAATCCAGGCATATCAGCGAGCGGGTGCTTGCGGGGCAGTCCATATCCAGAAAAAAAGGCGTCCTTTACGGGAATGGGAATATCCTTGGCTACCGGCTTGTAAAAGGCAGCAAATCCAGTGAAAACACGTATGAGATTATAGAAGAGGATGCGGAGACGGTGCGCATGGTTTACGACTTCTATCTGGAAGGAATGGGGGTAAAAACCATTGCGGCAAAAATGCAGGAGCTTCACAGGCAGACAGCCAAATCCGGCTGTAAATGGGACGCAACAAAGGTTTTAAGGATTCTGGACAACAAGACCTATGCAGGATATATCGGCTACCATAAATCCCATACCGCCAGCTTTTTAGACCATGCAAGGGTTCCTGTAAGAGACCGTTCCCAATACGAGTATGTGAAAGGGGATTTCCCTGCAATCATCCCGGAAGAGAAATGGAACCGGGTGCAGTCCTTAAAACAGAAGAAAGTGACCTGTGCAGGGCAGGGAAAATATGGGAAGAAACGCTCCAAAGACCGCTGGGTGCGGGTTCTTGTCTGTGAGTGTGGAAGGACATACCATAAATATAAGTGGAGAGTCAATAAATCCGGGGAGGAGTGCTGCGGCTACCAGTGCTGGAATCAGGTGAACAACCGGAAGAAAAGTTACAGAATTAAAAACGGGCTGGACGCAGAAGGGTACTGCGACGTGCCATCCATCTGTGAATGGAAGCTGGACTTCATGCTGAAACATATCTTACAGAAAATCTGGAAAAATCCAAAAGAGACCATCACGGTACTGACGGAAACCATCAGAGAAAACTATGTGGAAGGGCAGGAAACCAATACGGAATTGGGATGCCTGAAACGGGAGCTTGAACGTCTGAAATTCAGGAAAGAAAGGCTTCTGGATATGCGCCTGGATAACCAGATAGAAGAAAGCGCATTTGAGGAAAAAAGAAGGCAGATTCAGGAGCGAACCACAGAAATAGAAAAAAGGCTGGAAGCCAGCATAGGGCAGGAAGTGACAGAAAGCACAGAAGATATCAGCAGTGCCATACGGAAAGTAAAAGACGTGCTGGAAAATGCCTGCAACCTGAAGCAGAAGAAGATAGATGGAAACCTGATAGAAGCATTGGTGGAGCGGGTGACACCGACAGAAGAAGGTGTTTTTAAATGGTATCTGAACTGCAAAGCCACAGAAGACGCAATATTTGATGAAAAAGAGTATACCTTTTATGATTCCTTCTGCTTATGTTTTGAGGAAGCAAAGGCATACCGAAAACAGTATGGGAATTTCATACGGGCGAATCAGTGGAGGGACTTACAGGTAGAAGTCTTTATTGCAAAATAAAGAAGAACAGGCAGAAATTATTTGCAGCATAGAAAGCAGGTGGAAGCCCATATTACAGAAGAAAGCAGATAAAAGCCCGTATCAAAGAAGAACAGGCAGAAAAAATGCGGCGGTAAACATGGAAGTGACGTGTTGCCGCCGACTTTTATGGTTCCAGAAAGAACAGGAGGGAAATATGGTAACAGAACGGTTTCAGATGGAGGTAACAGCAGTAGGTTCCGATGACGGGACGCATACCTATGAGATTCAGAGAAAGTGGAGAGAAAAAGGGAAGAAATCATTAGTGGTGGAACTGTACCCCACACTCACAGCCAGCAGGTGCGGCAGCATGGACGTATCAACCATGCATTTAATAAACCATGTGCAGGAACTTGGGTGGGGAGAAGTGCGGATTGTGAACCTCTATTCCAAAGTGTTTTCCGAAAAGCCGAAGTGAAGTGCTATACTAAAGTTGTAACGGGAGTGGCTAATAAGATATAATCAAAA
>OFGG01001650.1_pt1 | contig 13862 bp, 17 predicted proteins | sample 1521701 | NCBI WGS metagenome assembly OFGG01 (sample SAMEA3504081, study PRJEB24116) | mouse gut metagenome | biome: mouse gut; feature: mouse-associated habitat; material: faeces | place: Denmark | collected 2011
CGTGTCTGTTCAGTTGTTTTGGATAGAATTATCCATGTGTTATTGTAGCAAATCTGCGGAAGAAGGTCAAGGACTTGCAGAGAAAAAGAGGAAAGAAAAGCAAAGAGGGTTAGGGATACTTCCCTATGGAAATTTCATCATACGGACGGCAGGGAAGTATGGGGAATTTTGCTCATGTGTCCGGACATGAGCAGTGCTTGCTATTCTTGTCTTTTGACACTCCCGGAGGGTGTGTCAGTGTTTTTATAAAGGGGGATGGTATAAATAAAATCAACACTTGATTGCTGAGGTCAGGGATTTTATTAAAGATTTGAGTGTTGAGCGTGGGAAAACGATCCTGATATCCAGTCACATTCTTTCGGAAATCCAGTTACTGGCAGATGATATCGGTATCATAGCATTGGTGGCACGAATGAAGAAAGGGTATTGGCTTGCATTAGTATTTGCTGAAATATATTCTTTTGCCGGATTATTTACAAGCATGTCAAATATCTGGAAAGTCGTTTATCCCATAACGGCGGTATTTAACCTTTCCGGTTATTATCAGGCTACTGCGCTGGAAATGATTGGTGGATGCGTGGTTCTGGTGCCGTGTGTGGGACTTTCCGGAGTTGTGTTAAAAGGATTAAGACAAAATTCATAGAGAGAAAATGGCGGCGTTATAAATCACGCCGCCAATGCAATAGAAACTTACATACCAGATTTTCAATATCAGTAAAGATATTAGTATTTAGTCTTAGGAAAAATCAAGGTGGTTTCGTAACCTTTTTGTTCCTCACTTAAAATTTGCATGATGCCGTTATGAGCTTCGACAATCTGCAGCACCAATAGAACACCTAATCCATGCCGGAGGTGTAGAGCTTTATCGGTGCTTTCCAGATAATGTGTTTTAGAATTAAGTGCTTTCAGCTTTTCAGCGGATACGCCAACTCCATTGTCTGATACAACGATGGCTATTTCTTTTTCGCTGCATGTTACCGAGATGGTAATTTTACAGCCATTTGCATTATGATTGATACTGTTCTGGATCAAATTTGTAATAGCCCGTTTAATAAGAACTTCGTCACCACGAATAAATTCCGTTTCACATTGTGGCTCAGATTCAAATTCAAATACATATTTTTTATCAAGATTGCTGTCCAGAAATTCACATATGACCTGCCGTGCCAGCTCTACCGGATAAATGTTGCTAATGCGAAGCGGCTGCATATCATATTCCAGCTTTGAAGTTAAATTCAAATCTTCGATCAGTCTTTTTATCTTTTCAGCCTGCTGACGGATTTCGGTCATTTTTTCCTGAACGTCAGAGTCCAGCCCGTGATTTTTTTCGAGGCTGCTGGAATATCCGAGAACCATTGACAGTGGGGTGCGTATATCATGGGAAATACCACTGATCCAGTTTGCCCTTGCCGTATCCCGGCGCTTTAGTGTTTTAGATACATGGTTAAGCTTTGCGTTGATTTCGGACAATTCTCCCTGTTCTGCCAACTGCGTTTTTTGACCGGCAGCAATTTCCTCAATGCCAATAAGAATAGGTTTGATAGCCTTTTCTGTTTTTCGGTTGTTAAAGATAAAAAGCAGCAATACAATTCCGATATTTAGAAAAAATACAGCGATGAACCCTATCGCATCAATTTTTATACTTACAATGGTTTTATATGCAGATAATTTCCAGTAACTGTCTTTAGGATAACCAAGGACTAGCAGACCATCGTTTCGGGCAGATACGAAAACAGGATAGTCCTCTAAATACCACCTTGCCATTTTTGCAATGTCTCCATAGGTGTATTGAACAGGAATGTTTGCCGGAAGTTTATAATTCCAGATGACATTACCCGTCGCATTATCTATCAGCATACACCATGCATGGTCTTGATCTAATAAAGCTATGATATCATCTGGCAGAGTATATTGCCCGTCCGTCTGCTGTAATTCATCAGATATACAGGGTAACAGGTGGGTAGGACTTTGATTTCCGTGACTGACAGATACCATGATAAGACTTACAAATAAAAAAATATTCACTAAAATGAAAAAGCAAAACAGCTTAACACTGGAATGGACATACCGTTTGAAAAATTTTTGTATATTCATAGGATTACCCTGTTCCTTTCAAAATCAGCTTGTAACCGATTCCCTTGACCGTGACAAGAGATACCGGCGAAGATGGTTCAGTTTCGATTTTCTCCCGGATATGCCGGATATGGGACATTAGTGTTTTTTCATATCCGACATATATGTCTCCGCAGACTGTCTGGCATAAAGAACCGAGCGTTACAATGCGTCCTGCATTGCTGAATAGTTTTTGAAGTATCTCCACTTCTTTTGCGGTAAGGGAGACTGGATCGCAGCCTTCTTTGTATACCTGTGCCTGTCCTAAGTCCACTTTGCAGGCTTCTAATAAAAAACTTGTATCCTCATTTTCTTTATATACCCGACGTAAAATCGCGGTGACACGCCATACAAATTCCTGTGCCAAAAAGGGTTTTACTATATAATCGTCCGCACCCACTTCAAATCCTTTGGCTTTATCATCAAACTCACCTTTTGCCGTTAAAAACAGAATAGGTATATTGGTTTGTTCCCGGATCACTTTTGCAAGCATGAAACCATCCATATCAGGCAGCATGACATCCAGGACTGCCAGATCGGGGCGGGTGTCCAGCCTCTCCAAAGCACGAAGTGCTGTATCTGCGGTCAGTATATTTGTAAACCCATTTTCTTTCAAAATGGATTGGCACATCAATAGGATTGCAGGCTCATCATCAACTAATAAGATTGATTTGTCCTTAATTGTACCCATATTTCCACTCCTTTCCACGACATTATATCATATTTTCAACTATGGTACGAATTGTGGTTTCAAAATCAAGGTAAAATCAAGGTTAACTCCAACGTAACGCAAAGTGGAAGGTATATGATGTAATCAGCTTAGGAAAGGAGCAGACAAAAAATGGTTGTATCAACAGAGAATTTGTCAAAAGAGTATGACGGTATTTATCGGGTTAATGATCTGGATATCCAAATTAACGAAGGGGATATTTATGGCTTTCTCGGTCCTAATGGTGCGGGCAAATCGACAACAATGAAGATGCTGCTTGGTCTTGTCAAGCCCAGCAAAGGAAGTATTGAGATTATGGGAAAGTCATTCAACGAGAAAAACCGGCAGGAGATTTTGAAAAGCGTTGGCTCCCTGATTGAATCCCCGTCCTATTATGGTCATTTGACTGGCAGGGAAAATATGGAAATAATACGCAGGCTGCTGGGCTTGCCCCGGAAAAATATCGAGGAGGCAGTTCATATTGTCCGTATGGAAAAACAAATGGATAAGAAGGTCAAAAACTATTCACTTGGAATGAAGCAGCGGCTTGGAATTGCGATGGCACTGGCTCGCCGTCCTAAACTGCTTGTTTTGGATGAACCTACTAATGGTCTTGACCCGGCAGGTATTGAGGAAATGCGGGAATTGGTCAAAACACTGCCAACGAAGTATGGGATGACCGTTATGGTTTCCAGCCATATCCTGAGTGAAGTAGATCAGATGGCAACTGTGGTCGGCATCATCAATCATGGTGAGCTGATCTTTCAGGAAAATATGTCCGTTTTGGATGCACAGCGGCAGCCGTATATCATTCTGAGAACCAGTGATAATAACTTGGCTTGTCAGATACTCAGAAATATGAATCCGTTAAGAACCGGGGACGGTTTGCAGTTAGGGGCTTTGTCCGATGAACAGACGGGTAAGGTGGTTCAAAACCTGTGTGCCAACGATATTGCTGTTTACCGAGTTGAGGAACACAGGGAGAGCCTTGAGGACATTTTCCTCAATCTGACCGGAAAGGAGATGACCCTTTGATGAAATATCTATGGCTTGAATTATATAAGCTGAAACATCGAAAGGTGTTTCTGACCTTTTTGGTGATCTTGGGCGTAGAATTGCTATTTGTTTTTTCTAACTATGGCAATAATAAAAATTTTCTAAACATGGTTTCTGATCCTGCTGCACCGGCATGGGAAGATCTGATTATCGGTCCAGCCGCTATAAATGGATTATTCTTTCCTATTTTGGCGGCGGTCATTGCCAGCCGTATTTGCGATATGGAGCATAAGGGAAACACATGGAAGTTATTGGAGTGTAATAATCAGAACCGCAGATCTATCTGGTTCTGCAAATTTACAATAGTATCCACGCTTATGATGCTGGCAATCTTCATTCAGGCATTTATTATTATTGCTTATGGTAATTCTATGGGAATTGTCCAGCCGCTGCCTGTCAGAACGTTATTAGGTTTTGTGCTTGGAACTGCGATGATAACATTTGTAGTCGTTACAATTCAGGTTTTCTTCTCCCTTGTATGTACAAACCAGCTTATCCCTATGTCTATCGGTATGATCGGCGCACTTATTGGGTTTATTTCCACATTGCTGCCACCGGGTATCCGCAACATTTTGATTTGGGGCAACTATGCAGAACTGATGGTGTTGGGGCAGGACACATCTTCAGGAAATCTGCAATCTTCCGGGTTAGTAGTACGGAACATCAACTTTGTTCCGCTTGCAATTCTGTTTGTTGTTGGTCTTGTGGCGTATGTTGTGTTCCGGAAGAGATTTGAAAAATATGAGTATTAAAGGAGGAGTTTATAATGCTGATCAATGCAATTCGTGCGGAAAATTTGAAAAGCCGCCATTCAAATATGTGGGTAGCGGTTACAGTTCTCCCGCTTTTGACAGCGGCAATAGGTGCAATTATTTACGGGATAAATGCCTCTGTCAGCTTATATGACGGTGATATGTGGCAGCAACTATGGCTACAGACAGGTTTATTTTATGGGTATTTCTTTTTCCCTATTCTGATTGCCATTTGTGCTTCCTTTTTATGGCGGTTGGAACACATTAACCATAACTGGAACAGCTTAATGACAACGCCAATTCCCCGGTCTGTAATTTTTATCGCTAAGTTGGTCGTGTTAGCCAAGTCAATTTTTACGGCACAGGCACTTTTGATGATATTCATAATCATTGTGGGTAAAGTAGGATTCCGTTTTGAACAGCCTATTCCCATAGGTATGCTCTGGTGGCTCTTTATGGGGTGGTTTAGCGCTCTTGGCGTTGCGGCAGTACAGCTTTATCTTTCTATGAAAATAAGAAGTTTTGCTGTTCCGGTTGGACTTGCGGTATGTCTGTGTATTGCGGGATTGGCATGTTATATTACGGGTCTTGGCAGTATGTTCCCGTATTCACAGCTAATTCTTGGTTTGTCATCACAGGAGAAAACTTTACCGATTGACAGCTTAACAACGCTGGTTCCAATGGTGGTTTTCTATATCGTGTTTTTTATATTACTGGCTTCACGTCGCTTGAAGAAGATTGACATAGTAGCCGGTTAAGGAGGAGATCATGAAAGAAAAGATTTTAGAAAAAATATCCTTGGGGGTTAGCCTGCTTCCTTTGACTTTCTTTATCATCCGGCATTTGAGAATCGGAATGGAAGCTCCTTGGGTGTATATCTTTTTTGCGGCGTATGCCGTATTGATTATTGTTGGTTTTGTATTTGCTATCTGCTTGATAAAAAACAAAAAAACGAGAAATGCCATATCAAAGGCTGCTTTAGCAATAAGTTCAGTGTATCTCGCTTTTTTTTCTTTATTTATCTATTTGACGATAGCGGCAAGATTACATTGAGAGTGTGAAGACTGTTGTATTTAATGGGAGGAAAAAATGTATACAGTGAAAGGTTATGTAGGAAGTGAAGAAAAACTCAGGACATATTTTGCAGGATGTGCGTTTGAGAAAAAGCCGAGAGTGCTATTTGTAACTGATGAGATTTTATCAGATCATATAATCTGTTTTGAATATCTGGATAGTATCAGGCAGACAAAGAGCCATAAAGAGCCGGATGATACCCTTGAGGCGCTGCTAGAGTTTACAGAGATCGATAAAGATGCAAAAATCGGTTCGTTATCTGTGGGCGGAAGAAGCAGGCTGTTATTAACAGGTGTGCTATTTTTGAGGGCAGAGAACTATGTGTTATGTGGTTTGTATGAGGGAGTGACAACAGCGGATGCGGATATTTTGGATCAAATCCTGATGGAGCTTTCTTTAAGTGGGAATTTGCATATTGGGTATATGGGAGAGCCGCCAACAGGTATTTGTGATGAGATTGTTTATCTCTAAGATAAGAAAGAGGGGATATGAAGAAAAGATTATCGCTTGCCGTAGTAATTTCAGCGGCAATCCTGACTACATTTATTGCTGTCATTGCACCGTCCCGGAAGATTAAAAAGACAAGCATTGTCAATGTAGTAAATGCGGGATAACAGACCATGAAAAAAATCTTAATTGTAGATGATTACCCTGATATTTTAGAAGGATTAAGCTATGTTCTGAAAGACCATTATGAAGTAACAACCGCTGGCAATTTGACAGAAGCCAAAAAGGAAGTATCAACCACTGTATTTGATGTGATTTGCTCTGACTATGCTATGCCGGACGGAACCGGGCTTGAACTAAATTTTGCAGACAGGAAAAGTTTACTATGCTGTTTATCCTTATGTCTGCTATGCGGGAAGAATGTATTGTTATGGAAGCAAAATTGCATGGTACGGTGTTTATGGAAAAACGGACAGCGATTTGATTTCGTTTCTTCGAGAAAAGGCAGGTTAAAAAAAGTCATATATGCAATTTCCCTGTTGCATGACATCAAAATAAAAGCTGTCATATAGTAGATAGGGGTGTTGATGGAAGATAAAATGAAACAGATATAGGACGGAACTGTTTATCATAAGACAGGTGAATATAATGAGTAAAGTAGTAATATTATCTTTTTCAGGAGGTGAAGAAGAAGTCTGCCAGAGAATATTGCAAATGCTAAGCGAAAGCCCTCACTTTGAAGGCTATAATGAGCTTCAAGTAGAAAAGTACATTAATATTGGAGAAATGAAGCTGAACTTAGCAGAAAAGAATGTAGTCATACATGGTGCGGAAGTTATGCTTACCAATAAAGAGTTTGAAATATTGTATTTGCTGGCACAGAGTCCTGGCAGGATATTCAGCAAAGAGCAGATTTATGATATTGTCTGGCAGGAACCGTATTCCGGCGATTACAATATTGTTATGAGCCATATCCACCACATAAGGGAAAAGATAGAGGACAATCCGGGCAAGCCGCTTTACATACAGACTGTATGGGGCATTGGCTATCGGTTCAACAAAAATTTAAGCAGCAGTCTGTGATGTGAAAACAGATTGCTGCTTATTTTTTGTCCTGTACGCCTAAGAGGTATTCGCAGGACACATGGAAGAACTCTGCCAGAGCCACCACTTCATAATCCGGGACGAACCTTGTCCCTTTTTCAATCCGTAAAACGGTCAGGTCGCTAAACTCATATCCGGCAAGCTGGAGCTGCTCGGCAAGGGCTTTCTGTGACAGCTTCCTTTCCGTCCGCAGTTCCATAACCCTTTGACCGATTAAGTTTTTTGAATTGTTTTCCTTATTCCAATAGATTTTAATATCCTACCACCAACTTTCAAAAAATAGGGCAGAAGTGTTCTTATTTTTTGCGAATAATATAAAGGCCATATATTCCTAATAACAAGTACATTGATAAACAACAAACCAATCCTATTGTCGGATATTGATTACTGTTAGAAAAACAAAAAGGTATGCCGCACAAATCCACTATAAAATGTAAAATAATCGGTATCCATAAATTTCGGGTTTTGATATAAACCGCCCCAAAGTAAATTCCTAATGCAGTAGCCCAAACAACTTTGCATATAATCGTCAAAATCGGTTGCCCAAATGCACCAAAAATATGTCCAACCCCAAATAGTGCAGATGATATAGTAACTGCAAATAATGCAGCATTATTTCGTATGCCAAACCATTTTTCAATGATATTCTGCAACAATCCTCTCAGATAAATTTCCTCCATTATTGCAACACCTATGTAATACACAATGCCCTCTACAATAACTCTATATATTGTTGGTTTATTATTGAATGGTGAAAGTCCTATGCAAAAAGCAACTGCCACTATAAGCGTAGCAACAATGGAAGGAATACCATATTTCTTCAAGCCATTCGGAATATTTTGAAATTGTAATCCAAAATTCCACTCTTTTATAATGGTTTTCCTGCATACATAACATAAAGCAAAAGCCAATACAAAATTTATCATCAAAGAGAAATAAATCGGTTCAATATCCCTGATTTGTATATTGCAGAATAAAGCCGCAGGTAATGCGGTCATTTCCATAAATGTCATTATTATTGTCAATATAGTAACACTGATTGATGTGCGTTTGTTTATCATAATTAATCTCCTTAGCCATTAATTTATTGGTTTGTTCAATGATTTTATTCTACCACAAGAACTCTCGCAATTCCATTAAATTCTGCTTACTCTCTTTTTGACTTATTATAAACAATCATCATCTACCTTGTCCGTTCCCTCTGCTCGGTGCTGATAAATGATTTCGTTCCATTAATTGTCGGAAGATTGAATTGTGGAATATCATTGACGGGTATTTCTCCGTTTGGGGGAATAGGCGTTCATTTCATACGGTAATATACCATAATTCTGTGCGCCCCTGCGCACATGGGATCAGAAGCCGAAACAGTGTCTTTCTGTTTCGGTATTATGCCATAAATTTCACATATTTCAACCTCTCTGAAATACCGATAAATTCAGAAAAATTCAAAATATAAGTCCTTGTAAATCTCCAAGAATACGTGTCAATTAGTAACAAATCAGTATCATGTTTTTAGTTGTGGAAAGCCGCCTATATGCTGTTGTATACGGCTATTCCGTCCACCTTCAGGGCAAATTTCCGCTGAACGGCCATAGTTTCATTCCTGGAATTCTTCCCATACAGCCCGTACACTGCCTGGGCATGTCCAAGAATTTCATTGCAGCGCGTCTGCCACCACTTTACCACATGGCCGGAGGAACCCACCACAAATTTCCCCTGCTTGACCCAAACTAAAAATCATGGCGCTTTTCAGTTAAATTTCAGGCTTTTTGTTCCAGATCGTTGAACCTTTCTTCATAATGTGTTATATATGTTATTGAAAGGCAGGGCTTACATGCCCGAATGATTACGGGTTACATCCCATGATCCATCCGGCAACGCCTGCCGATACTGCCTATCTTGAAAAAACGCGAGGAAAAAGAATGCGCCAGGAATACCACAAGCCGGTGACGGCATACCGGAAAAAAGATCTGCACACCCACACCTGCGCCAGCGGACACGGTACAAAGGACAGAATTACGGATTTGGCAAAAGAAGCGGCCGCCCGGCAGATGGAAGTTCTGGGAATCAGCGACCACGGACCCGCCAGCCCGGGCAGCGCCGGACTTTCCTATTTCCGCAGCCTGTTTTTATGCGACCGCAGCCGCTTCGGCGTAAAGCTTCTCTATGGGGCAGAGGCAAATATTCTGGACACGGACGGACGGCTGGATATTCCCGACGATATCCTGCGGACGCTTGATTACTGCATTGTCAGCATGCACCGCCCGGTCTACACTTCCGGCTCCGCGGCGGAAAACACAAAAGCATACATCCGGGCCATGCGTCATCCCAATGTGCGGATCATAGGCCACTGCGATGACTCCCGCTTTCCCGTGGACTACAGACTCCTGGCTGAGGCTGCCCTTTCCCTGGGTGTCACACCGGAACTGAACAATGTCTCCCTGCTGCCGGACAGCTACCGGCAGGACTGCAGGGCCAACGCCCGCTGTCTGCTGCAGGCCTGCCAGACCCTTTCCTGCCCCATTGTCCTGTCCAGCGACAGTCATGGCAGGAAACATATCGGGGATATGTCCGCCGCCCTGGAGCTGCTCTCCGAGACAGAATTTCCCGGGAATCTTATTCTGTAAGCGCTGCTTTCCGACAACCATCTCTTGTTCCGGTTCCCGCGCCCGGCATTGTCCCCAGTGCTTTCCCATGTCTGATTATGATACGATTGACGAGCGGACATGCAGCCTGTACCGTCAGGGCATTTCCGCTTTCGGCGGCATATCCCCAACTTACCGGATTGCGCCGGAAAAGGATGCTCCCGTTATCGTATGGAATTTCCATTCGCTGCTGATCATGGTGCAGATATGCTTTTCTTTCATGCTTACGGAAAAGGACACCGATATGCGCATGTGCAGGCATTGTAAAAAAGCCTTTGTCGCAAGCAGGAAGGGTTAAAATACTGCATTTACCGGAAATGTTTACATCTACAGTTCACAACATATCACATCACATAAGGAAGGGTACCAAGGCATCCCGCACAGTTTACCGCTTTGTCAGAACCTCGTCCTCATACTTCTGAATCTCGGCATAGAATTCCCTGTCGGATACCACGCCGCATCTCTCACAGTACTCGTTCCAGATATCGCCGAAGGGAAGGGTTTTCACTGCCTCCTGGACGCACATCAGCTCCGTCATCCGGTTCTCGTCCTGAAGCTTTCTCAGGGCTTCATTGGGCGTACACATTGCGCCCAGCAATGCCTTCTGCCAGCTGCGGAATCCCATGGCCCATGCAGATACCCGGTTGATGCTGGCATCAAAGTAGTCCAGCGCCATATAAACCCGGTCAAGCCCGTCGCATCTGACGATCTCTTTTGCCATCTCCCTGGTCTCGTCATCAAAAAGAACTACATGGTCACTGTCCCAGCGGATGGGTCTTGTGATATGCAGGGCAATCTCGGGATAGAAGCACAGCAGGGCGGGAATCTTGTCCGACACCACTTCCGTGGGATGATAATGTCCGTTGTCCATCAGCGGCAGGCATCCCTCATGGGTGGCCGCAAAACTTAAGGTAAATTCAGCGCTTCCCGCCGTATATGCCTCCACACCGATACCGAACACCTTGGACTCCACACAGGGCTTTACTTTCGCCCTGTCAAAAGGCTCCGCCAGAATCTCCTCAATGGCTTCCTTATATCTCATCCTGGGTCCCATACGGTCAGCAGGTATATCCTTATATCCGTCGCCGGTCCAGATATTCATGACACAAGGAACGCCGGTTTCTTCCGCAAAATACTGGGAAATACGGATACATGCCCTGCCGTGGTCAATCCAGAATTTTCTGGTCTCCTCATCGGGGCTGGACAATGTGAGACCGTCTTTCACCTTGTCATGGGAGAAAAAAGTGGGATTGAAATCAATGCCCATGTTTCTCTCTTTGGCAAAATCCACCCATTTTTTAAAATGTTTCGGCTCAATCCTGTCCCGGTCCACAAACTCACCGGGCTCAAAAATCGCATAACATGCGTGCAGATTCAGCTTCTTTTTCCCGGGCATCAGGCTCAGGGCCTTGTCCATGTCCTGCATCAGCTGCTGGGGAGTCCTGGCCTTTCCGGGATAATCGCCGGTCGTCTGGATACCGCCGGTGAGCGGACCATCATGATCAAAACCGGTCACGTCATCCCCCTGCCAGCAGTGAAGGGCCACCGGAGCCGCCATACATTTGGCGATGGCTGCCTCCACATCCACGCCGTAGGACGCGTAAATCTCCTTTGCAGATTCAAATCTCTCCTTACTTGTCATTGCTTTTTTCCTTTCGTTTCACTCTATACCTCACACCAGCCCAAAAGGCTCTGATGCAGTTCCCTTTTGTCCTCCCCTTTCCCATGCTTTCAGGAAACCGGCCTGTATATTTCAATGGGGAAGGAACGGAAGACACATGCCCTGGCCTCCTTCAGCCCATCCAGCTGGCCCGCGGACATCATCTGGGCCGCAACATTGCCGATAGCCGTGGCCTCCGTGGGTCCCGCATACACCGGAACGCCCGTGGCATCTGCTGTCAGCTGGTTTAAATAAGCCGCATTGGCGCCTCCGCCCACAATGTGAATCTTGTCATATTTCTGACCCGTAATGCCCTCCAGCTCCCCGATGGTGGCGGCATAGCATTTCGCCAGGCTGTTATAAATCACGGATGCCGTCTCCGCAATCCCTTCGGGCACCTGCTGTCCGGATTCCCGGCAGGCATTCTGTACCTCCTGCGTCATATTCGCCGGGGCCAGGAACCTATCGTCATTGCAGTCAACAATAGACGTGATATCACATTTTGACGCAAGCTCACAGATTTCCCCAAAGCCCAGATCTTTGCCAATTTCCTTTTTCACCGACTGGATCATCCACAATCCCATAATGTTCTTCAGATAGCGGAAACGGTAATCATACCCGCCCTCATTGGTCAGGTTATTTGCCTTGCTCTCCGGGGAACAGTTGGCCTCCATCAGCTCCGTCCCCATAAGGGACCACGTGCCGGAACTGATATACAGCGCATTGTCGCTGTCCGTGGGAACGGCGATGACCGCGGAACCGGTGTCATGTGTGGCCGGCACCACTACCCTGCAGTCAAATCCCACTTCCCTTTTCACTTCTTCCGTGAGATTTCCCAGAACAGCGCCCGGCACCACAATTTTCTGGAAAATCCTCCCCGGGTACCCCAGCATGTCAATCAGTTCCCTGTCCCAGTCTTTTGTATCGGGACGAATCAGCTGCCCGGTGGTGGCCTCCGTATATTCCGTGGCCTTTGCCCCCGAGAGCATATAGTGAAAATAATCCGGCATCATCAGCATGGTTTCCGCTTTTTCCAGATGCTCCGGTTTCTTTTTCTTCAGCGCCATGAGCTGATATATGGTATTGAAAATGGCTTTCTGGATTCCCGTGCGTGCATAGAGGTCATCCTCCGGAATCAGTTGATACACCTCTTCATCCATCCCTCTTGTGCGTCCGTCACGGTAGGCCACTGCATTGCCGATACGTCTGTCGTTTTCATCCAGCAGCACAATGTCCACCCCCCAGGTGTCCACCCCCACACTCACCGGAATCTTGCCCAGTCCGGCACATTTTTTCATGCCCAGTTTGATCTGTGCAAACAATTCGTCCACGTCCCAGACCAGTTCCCCATCTTTTTCTGTCATTCCGTTGGGAAAACGGTGCACCTCCTCCAGGATCATCCTGCCCTCCTCCAAATGGGCCAGGATATGGCGTCCGCTGGACGCCCCGATATCAATCGCCAGATAATATGGATTCATTGCCAACCTTCTCCTTTCATTCACACCCCGCAGTCATCCCGGAAAGGAAGATGAAAACCTCTCCCGCCGCCGGAATATTTAAATTGTAACATATTTCAAATTACAAAAAAAGGGGGTCTTTTCACAATTCATAAGGCGTCATTTGGTACACGTAATAATTCAGCCAGTTGCTGTAGAGGTTATTGCTGTGGGACCGCCACTGGAGCAGGGGTTTTTGGCCCGGGTCATCATCCGGGTAATAATGATACGGAACCTGTATGGGCAGTCCCTTGTTCTTGTCCCTGAAATACTCATTGTTCAGCGTATATCTGTCATACTCCGGATGTCCGGTGACAAAAATCTTCTTTCCCTCCCCGGCTATGGCCAGAAACACTCCCGCCTGGGGAGACTCCGCCAGAACGGTCAGTTCCCCGCAGTTATGTATCGCTTCTGCCGGCGTCTCCGTGTGGCGGCTGTGGGGCGCGTAAAAAATATCATCAAACCCGCGCACCAGCGGTACCTTGCGGTTGGACACCCGGTGGGCATATACGCCGAACAGCTTCTGGGGAAGCAGCTTCTTATCGATTCCGTAATAATGGTAGAAGCCCGCCTGGGCCGCCCAGCAGATATGGAGCGTGGAAGTCACATGTGTCTGCGCCCAGTCGAAGATCTCGCAGATTTCCTGCCAGTAGTCCACCTCCTCAAAGGGAAGCTCCTCCACCGGTGCCCCTGTCACTATCATGCCATCGTAGTCCTTGTCCCGGATTTCGTCCAGCGTCGTATAGAATTTGTTCAGATGGCTGGCCGACGTGTTCAGGGACACATGGCTCTTCACGTTCAGGAAAG
>OFGG01001652.1_pt1 | contig 13826 bp, 14 predicted proteins | sample 1521701 | NCBI WGS metagenome assembly OFGG01 (sample SAMEA3504081, study PRJEB24116) | mouse gut metagenome | biome: mouse gut; feature: mouse-associated habitat; material: faeces | place: Denmark | collected 2011
CCGCCTGTTTCTCATACAGAGGAAGGAACCCCGCCCCCTCTGAAAAGGCCGTTTTATCCGCTTAAGCCCCAAAAGGCCGGGGAATGGAACGGGGCCGCTTTGACCAAAGCCGCGCGTCCCGTCCCCGCAGAGAGCGGCTTCCGGCGCACCTTTCCGTCACAGCCTCCGGCCTGCCTCCGTCAGGATGGGCTTTTCCTGCCCAGCGGCCTCGTCCATCCGGGCCTCCTCGGTTTTGATCTCCCAATGGATGATGAGAGTCAGCGCTCCCCGGAGCAGAATCACCAGCCCCAAGGTCAAAAGCTCGCTCATCTCCCGGACCAGCACGGTCCGCAGCACCTCGCCGCCCAGCTTGAATTCCAAAGCCAGGGAAATGCCCTGGGCCAGATAGAGGCGGATGTGGGGCCTGTGCTTCACACAGCCGGCCATGCTCTTCACCGCCGTCACCAACAGGACGGCCACGCCGGCGCACTCCAACAGCAGCACGCCGTACTGGACCACCAGCTGGAAGATCTCCTCAATCTGCTGAAGCAGCGTCATAAACGTGCCCTCCTTTGAAAATGTATATCCCGAAAAGGCAATGAGGGGACCAGCTCTGGTCCCCTCAAGCTATATGGACAAGACCGCTATTTCCGTCCCAGCTCCCGCCGCACAGCCTTGGCCAGAAGATCCTGCCCCTGGGGGGAGCGGAGGGCCTCCAGCGCTGCGGTGCGCATCAGGGTCTGGAAGGAGGGGCTTTTCAGCAGGGCGCTGAACACCGCGCCGTCCTCCTGCACCGCCGCCGGGCGGGGCCTTTTTGAAGCGGGCGGGGCCGCCGGAGTCTGGACGGGCTCCTCCGCAGGCACATTGCCGGAGAGCCAGCTGTCCCCCTGGGCGGGGTCGTCGCTCTCGCCTCTGAGATAGGGGAGGGTGACGGCAAAGTAGTCCGCCAGCTTCCTTTGCTGGTCCTGGGTGGGCGTCTGCCGTCCGGTTTCGAATTTCTCCATAGCCGTCTTGGGGAAGCCCAGGGCGGCGGAGAGGGCGGGACGGCTGAGGCCCCGCTCCGTGCGGAGCGCCTCCAGGCGCTGCGCCATGGTTACCATAGTGAAAACCTCCATTTGAAAAACGGCTTTTTCCGCTTTTCGAATCTGTTGATGTTATTGCCGGTCCGGCAGGAGAACCAGTTCCCCGACCCGCCGGGTGGCGTTCAGGTCAACGAGCCGCTGGTTGGAGCTGCCCCGAAAACGGAGGGAAATGTCCTTCTGCGCCTCCACAAAACGGCCGTCCACCAGTACGTCCAGCAGGGACAGCAGTTCTTCCGTGGCATCGCAGCGGGCATAGCTCCCCTCCGTCAGAAGCTCTTCATAGGTGAAGCCGCTGAAGGCCCATACGTTTTTTTCTGGGAACGCCGCTTTCATCCGCCGGAGGAAGGGCAGCAGCGCCCGCTGGTTTTCCGGCTCGAAGGGTTCGCCCCCCAGAAGGGTCAAACCGTTGATATAACTGGGGGCGAGGAGGGCGAGAATCCGCTCCTCCGTCTCCTCCGTAAAGGGCTGTCCATAGTCGAAGGCCCAGGTCTGGGGCTGGAAGCAGTGCTCACAGTGGTTGGTACAGCCCGAAACGAAAAGGCTTACCCGGACGCCCTCGCCGTTGGCGATGTCGCAGTCTTTGATTTCGCCGTAATACATCCTGTTTCCTTCCTTCCGCCGACGGCGGGCTTTATAGGTGCAGCACCCGCTCCCGGATTTCCTGTGTCCGGCCCTGGTTCCAGTACTGGGTCCCGATATAGCCGCAGGTCCGCCGGGCCACGTTCATCTTGTCCTGGTCCGTGTTGCCGCACTTGGGGCACTTCCACACCAGCTTGCCGTGTTCTTCCACAATCTGGATTTCACCGTCCCAGCCGCAGACCTGGCAGTAGTCGCTTTTGGTGTTCAGTTCAGCGTAGATGATGTTGTCATAGATGAACTTCATCACCTGAAGCACCGCCTCCAGGTTGTTCTGCATGTCCGGCACCTCCACGTAGCTGATGGCCCCGCCGGGGGAGAGGTGCTGGAACTGGGCCTCGAATTTCAGCTTGTCAAAGGCGTTGATCCGTTCGGTCACATGGACGTGGTAGGAGTTGGTGATATAGCCTTTGTCATTGATTCCCTCCACAATGCCGAAGCGGCGCTGGAGGCACTTGGCAAACTTATATGTGGTGGATTCCAGGGGGGTGCCGTAGAGGCTGAAGTCAATATTGTGCTCCGCCTTCCACTTTCGGCAGGCGGCGTTCATGGTCTCCATGATCTGGAGAGCGAAGGGCGTGGCGGAGGGGTCCGTGTGGCTCTTGCCGGTCATGTACTTCACGCATTCGTAAAGCCCGGCATAGCCCAGGGAGATGGTGGAATAGCCGCCATAGAGCAGCTTGTCAATGGGCTCGCCCTTTTTCAGCCGGGCACAGGCGCCGTACTGCCACAGAATCGGAGCCACGTCGGAGGGGGTCCCCAGCAGCCGCTCGTGGCGGCACAGCAGGGCCTGGTGGCACAGTTCCAGCCGCTCCTCAAAGATGTCCCAGAACTTTTCGATGTTCCCGCCGGAGCTCAGGGCCACGTCGGGGAGGTTGATGGTCACCACACCTTGGTTGAAGCGTCCGTAGTATTTGGGCTGGTTGGTCTCCGGGTCCACATAGGGCGTCAGGAAGCTGCGGCAGCCCATGCAGGTGTAGCAGTGGCCCTGGCCGTTTTTGTCCACCTTCAGCTCCAGCATCTTCTTCTCGGAGATATAGTCGGGGACCATCCGCTTGGCGGTGCACTTGGCCGCCAGACGGGTGAGGTACCAGTAGGGGGAGTCCTTGTGAATGTTGTCCTCCTCCAGCACGTAAATCAGCTTGGGGAAGGCGGGGGTAATCCACACGCCGTCCTCGTTCTTCACGCCCTCGCAGCGCTGCTCCAGGGTTTCCTCGATGATGAGGGCCAGGTCCTTGCGCTCCTGCTCGTTCTTGGCCTCCCCCAGGTACATGAAGACCGTGACAAAGGGGGCCTGTCCATTGGTGGTCAAAAGGGTCAGCACCTGATACTGAATGGTCTGCACGCCGCCCCGGACCTCCTCCCGGAGGCGGGACTCCACCAGGGCGGTGAGGCGCTCCTCGTCCAGGATGACGCCCACGTCCCGAAGCTCCTTTTCCACGATAACCCGCAGCTTCTTCCGGCTCACGTCCACGAAGGGGGCCAGGTGGGCCAGGGAGATGGACTGTCCGCCGTACTGGTTGGAGGCTACCTGGGCCACAATCTGGGTGGCGATGTTGCAGGCGGTGGCGAAGCTGTGGGGCCGCTCAATGAGGGTTCCGGTGATGACGGTGCCGTTTTGCAGCATGTCCTCCAGGTTCACCAAGTCACAGTTGTGCATGTGCTGGGCGAAATAGTCGGAGTCGTGAAAGTGGATGATGCCCTCCTGATGGGCCTCCACAATCTCCTTGGGCAGCAGCAGCCGCTCGCTGAGGTCCCGGGACACCTCGCCGGCCATATAATCCCGCTGGGTGGAGTTCACCACCGGGTTTTTATTGGAGTTTTCCTGCTTGGCCTCCTCGTTGCAGCACTCAATGAGGCTGAGAATACGCTCGTCGGTGGTGTTGCTCCGGCGGACCAGGGAGCGGGTATAGCGGTAGGTGACGTAATTCTTCGCCACCTCAAATGCCCCGTGGGCCATGATCTGATACTCCACCAGGTCCTGGATTTCCTCCACGTTAGGGGAACGGCCCAGCTCCTTGCACGCCAGCTCCACGGACTCCGCAATCCGCTGGACCTGGGTGGAGGTCATGCGCTTTTCCGCGTCAATGCTCTCGTTGGCTCTGGTGATAGCCGACAGGATTTTGGTGATGTCGAACAAGACCTCAGTGCCGTTTCGTTTGATGACTTTCATTTGTATCCCCCTAGCAGTAATTATACCCACAGTAGTAATCGAACACGCAATTACCACAATACTTTGGCAGTGGGCCGAGTATATCACACAAGATATGGGGGGCGCAAGTGTTTTTTGCTACAATCGCGAAAAAATATCCGGCCCGGCGCAATCCGGTTTCCCCCAACGCCAGCCGCGGCAAGGGTTTGCCGGGGTTTGGAAAAGACTGTAAAAAATTTGCCCCTAAATTCTACACTTCGCCGAAGCCGTCACTCTCCCTCCGCCAGCCGGTAGCCCACCCCCACTTCGGTGAAGAGGTACTCTGGCTCGGCGGGGTTGCGCTCAATTTTCCGGCGGATGTTGGCCATGTTGACCCGGAGGATCTGGTTGCCGCTTCCCGCCCGGGGGCCCCAGAGCTCCTTGATAATAGTATCGTAGGTCAGCACCTTCCCGGCGTGCTTGCCCAAAAGGGCCACGATGCGGAACTCGCTGAGGGTCAGCTTCACGTTTTCCCCCCGGACCAGCACCTGGTGCTTGTTATAGTCGATGACCAGCTCACCCACGGAGTAGGTTCCCTTCTGAGCGATTTCGTCGTTGCCGCTGGCGGTGCGGGTATGGCGGATGGCCATGCGGACCCGGGCCAGCAGCTCGGCGGTGCCGAAAGGCTTGGTGAGGTAGTCGTCCGCCCCCTGGTCCAGAGCCGTCACCTTGTCCCGCTCGTGGGAGCGGGCGGAGACCACCACCACCGGCAGGCTGGACCAGCTCCGAAGCTGGCGCAGGATGTCCAGCCCGTCCATATCCGGAAGGCCCAGGTCCAAAATCACCAGGTCCGGACAGTGGGAGGAGATCATGGACAGCCCTTCCGCCCCGGTGCAGGCCTGGATGGTCTCATAGCCCTGGCCGTCCAGTACGGCGGCAATGAACTGCGCGATGCTCTTTTCGTCCTCTATAACCAGTATCTTTTCCCGGATATTCATACCGGCACCTCCTGAACAGCAGTGGGCAGGCGGAACGAGAGTTCCGCCCCCCGGGGCAGATTCTTCGCGGTGATGCTTCCCCCGTGTGCCAGGACAATGGCCCGGCACACGGAGAGGCCAAGGCCCATGTTCCGTTTTCCGTCCCCGTCTGAGACGCGGCGGGACTTGAAGCGGCCGTCAAACAGGTTGTCCAGTTCCGCCTTGGGAATGCCGCCGCCGTCGTCCCGGACGGTGATCCGGGCAGCGTTCTCCTCCGCCTCCAGAAGCAGGGAGATGTTGGCGGCTTTGCCGTGGACAGCGGCGTTTTCCAGGAGGTTTGCCAGCACCTGCTCTATGAGAATGGGGTCCATGGGGACCATCAGCAGTTCCTCCGGCGCGGAAACGGTGACGTTGACCTGGGGGAAGCGGCGGCGGAACTTCTGGGCCGCCGCTCCCAGCACCTCCTCAGCGGGTTCCGGCTCCTTAAAAATGCGGGCCTGAGTGTCTCCCATGCGGGTGATGGAGAGAAGGTTTTCCACCACCCGGATCAGCCACTGGGCCTCTTCCCGGGCGTTCTCCAGCAGCTCCCGCTGCTCCAGGTCCGAGAGGCCCGGGTTTTCCAGCACGGCGGAGGTAGAGCCCACAATGGACGTCAGGGGCGTGCGGATATCGTGGGAGACGGAGCGAAGGAGATTGGCCCGCATTTTCTCCCGCTCGCTCTCCGCCAGGAGCTGGGCCTGGCGCTTGGCCTGGGCGGTGAGGGTGCAGGTGATGAGTGAGACCATCAAAAGCGTAAAAAAGGTAAGGGGATAGCCGGATAAGCTCAGATTGAAGGCCCAATATGGGTAGGTAAACACGAAATTGACGCAAACCATGCCCAGCACCGTGGCGATGAGGCCGAAGAGATACCCAGTGGTGAGCCGGGAGATCAGCAGCACCGCCAGCACAAAAACCGGCGGGGCGAAGCCCTCAATGACGCCCGCGTTCTGGAGAAAGAAGCAAAGGGCCACGGCACAGCTGAAGATGGCCGCGGTAAGGGCCAGGTCCCGCCAGGAGAAGGGAAACAGGGGGGAGGCCCAGGGCTTGCGGAAGGTCATGGCGGAAACTCCTTTCCAAAGGGGGGATTATAATCTCTATTATAACAGCAGTTTCCCCAAAATTCAATTGCCAGTCCTCCGCCCGCCGCCCAGAAGGCCCCGGAGCCACAAAACATCCTTCCATCCCACCACCCGCAGCAAAAGCCACAACGAGCCCAGCGCCAGCAGATAACACCCCGTGGGAACCAGGACGCCCGCCGTCCCCTCCTGGGGCCGGAGGAGGAACACGGGCAGCGCCGCGGCGGCTCCGCAGAGGGCGGATTTCACCGCCGGGCCGGGGGAGAACCGAAGGCCCGCCGACCGCCCCAGCCGCCGGAGGCTCAGGCCGAAGTTTACCAGGTGAGAGGCGGCAAAGCTGAAATAATAGCCCCCCATGCCGAACCGGGGCAGCAGCAGCCAGAGGAGGGCCACGTCCATGAGGTTCGTCAGCAGGTTGTACCGGGCGTTGGCGCTCTGCTGGCCCAGGCCTTTGCACATGGCGTCCACCACGATGTCCAGATAGAGGATGGGGACCAGGGGCGCGTAGAGCCGGAGACAGGCCCCGGCGGCCCCGCTGCGGTAAAGCAGATTTCCCAAGGGCCGGGCGGCGGCGAAGACGGCCCCTCCGGAGCAGACGCCGAAGAGCCAGGAGACCCGGAGCCCCTGCCGGGCCAGATAGCGTACCCGGACCTGCCCCCGGCGCTGGGAACAGCGGGAAAACTCCGCCACCAGCAGGTCCGCCAGGGAGGTCAGAATGGCTGTTGGAAACATCAGCGCCGGGAAGACCATGCCGTGGAGCACGCCATAGTCCGCCATGGCGTTGACCGTCCCGGCATAGAGGGCCAGACGGCGGGGGATGATGAGATTTTCTATGGTGTTCAGCCCCGCCCGCAGGTCGTCCGCCAGGCCCACCGGAAGAGCCAGGCCCCACACCCGCCGCCAGGGGGGGCGGCCCTCCGGGCCCTGGGGAGAGCCCTCCTGCCGGAGGAACCACAGGCACCCCAAGGACAGCGCCCCGGCGGCGGAGGACCCCAGGGCCACCGATAAACAGGCTTTGGCGGGATCCCCGTCCGCCCAGCAGGAAAGGAGAGCGAAGGTGACGGCGATGGAACAGCCCTGCTCCAAAAACTCCACCGCCACCAAGGTCCGCAGCCGCCCGGCGGCGGTGAACAGTCCGGTCATCACGCCGTTTAGGCAGCTCACCGGCAAAAACAGGGCGAAGGCCCGGAGGGCGGACTCCGCCGCTTCGTCTCCAATCCAGCCCCCGGCAATCCGCGGCGTGAGGCCCCAGAGCCCCGCCGCCGTGGGCAGGGCGAAAAGGAGGCAGTACCAAACGCAGCCCCGCAGGGCGGGCCGGACGCTCCGCCGCCGGCCCAAGGCCTCGGCGGAGAGGTAGAGGGCGCAGGTCCGGGCCCCGGCGGAGCCCAGAGTAAAGGCCAGCATCCGCACGGAGAGGACCAGCTGCAAAAGGCCCACCCCGGCGGCGCCGATCCGTCCGGAGAGGTAGACCTGAAAACTCATGCCTGCGAGACGCAGGGCCAGGTTGGCCCCGGTAAGCAGCAGAGCGCCGTAGAACATGGTGCTTCCCTTTTTCAAAACAACACCCCCGTCCTACACTATATGGACGAGACCGGGCGGGTAGGACAAAAAGGGGGGTTGAACCGGCGGCGGGAAGTGTGGTAAAATAGGACAAATATTGCCGTGTTACAGGGGGAAGAGGCTATGAGGCAGTACATTGCGGACGCCTTTGCGGAGGAGCTGTTTACGGGAAACCCGGCGGCGGTGCTTCCCTGCAAACAGATGCCGGACGCGGCGCTTATGCAGAACATCGCCATAGAGAACAACTATTCGGAAACCGCCTTCGCGGTGAAAACGGGTTCCGGGGCCTATGACCTGCGGTGGTTTACCCCCAGCGGGGAGATTGACCTCTGCGGCCACGCTACTCTGGCGTCGGCTTACGTCGTCAGTGAGTTTGTGGAGCCCGGCGTTTCGGAGATGCGCTTTCAGACCCTGAGCGGGGAACTGCGGGCCACGCGGGAGGGGGAGTGGATTACCCTGGATTTTCCCGTTGGAAAGACGAAGCCCGTCCCGGTGACGGAGGCGATGCTGGCCGCCACGGACGGCCTGGCCCGGGAGGCGTATTTCGACGGCGGGGACCTGGTGCTCACCGTGGGAAGCGAGGAAGGGCTGGCCCGGTTTGTCCCCAACGACGGGTTGATTTTAAAGCTGGACGGCCTGCGGGACGGGCTGGGGCTGATCCTGACCGCCCCTTCCGCGGAGTACGATTTTGTGTCCCGGTACTTCTACCCCTGTTCTTATCCCAGGGCCCATGTCATGGAGGACCCCGTAACAGGGCGGGCTCACACCTTCCTGGCCCCTGTTTGGGCAAAGAAGCTGGGAAAAACCCGCATGACGGCCCGGCAGATTTCCCGGCGGGGCGGCGTGGTGGCCGTCCGGCTGGAAGGAGGCCGGGTCTTCTTGGGGGGAAAGGTCGTTCTGTTTATGGAGGGGGAAATCCCCTTTGATTTGTAGGCGGGGCCTTCGGCTCTTTTCGGGAGCGTCATTTTAATGGAATCAAACGCACACAAAGGAGAAAACGCATATGAAAATTGCCGTCATCGCCGGGACTCCGGTAGACACACAGATGGGCGTGGAGCTGCTGAAAAGCCGGGGGGCGGAGGCCCTGGGCTTCCCCATCTCCCGGACCCCGGAGGAGCAGACCGCCTTTCAGGTGGGCTCCCAGTCCGCCCGGGAGGCGGCGGTGGGGGCTGTTTTAGAAAACATTAAAATCCGGGGGATGGACCGGGTGCTGCTCTACTGCAATTCCCTCAGCGCCACCATCGACGCGCACGGCCTGGCGGAAGGGAGGGGCCTTTGCATCTGGACGCCCATGGACGTTTACGGTGAGATCGCCCTCCAATACCGCCGCATCGGCGTCCTGGCCGCCAACTGCCAGGGGGCCGCCGGAGTGGAGCGGGCCATGGTGAACGCCTCCCCCGAGACTTTGGTCTTTGGGGCGGGGGTGCTGCCGCTGGTGCTGGGCATAGAAGCCGGGACGCCGCCGGAGGCGCTGGCGGAGAACTGCGGCCTGGGGCTTCTTCTCCGCTTCTTCGAGGACAACGGGGCGGAGGCGGTGGTGCTGGGCTGCACCCACTTTCCCTATGTGAAGGAGGCCCTGGGAAAGCGTACAAGCCTACCCGTTCTGGACCCGGCGGAGCGGCTGGCGGAGCTGGTTTTGGCCCCCTAAAAGGAGGAAACCTCCAAGCAAACGATTACGTACCGCCCCTCTGGAAAACAGAGGGGCGGCGCGGTCCTTTTTCCAGGGTCCGGGAGCCTTTGGGGCCGTAAAGGCTTCGCAGGAAACGGCAAAATTTCCAGAAAAATTGGCGTTCACAGACTGGACATTTTTACAAGAAGGGTGTACAATGTCAGGAAGTATGTGATAGTCTGTCCAGGCACGTCAGCCGTCCCGACGGTGGGTAGTTCTGACCTCCGCGCCCGGGCCGCTGTCAGCAGTAAAAAATGAGGTGAAATAATGGCACAAGCGTTCTTTGGCGGCGTTCATCCCCACGACATGAAAGCCGCGACCAATGAAAAGGCCATCGAACAGCTGCCGGCACCGGCGCAGGTGGTCATTCCCATGTCCCAGCATTTCGGCGCGCCATGCACCCCCCTGGTGAAAGCCGGCGACCACGTGAAGGTGGGCCAGAAGATCGGCGAGTTCCGCGGTCTTGGCGCCTCTATCCACTCCAGCGTCTCCGGCACCGTCAAGGCGGTGGAGCCCCGGCCCTATTCCATGGGCGGAAACATCCTGTCCGTGGTCATTGACAACGATATGCAAAACGAGGTGAGCGAGGAGGTCCAGGCCCCCGCGAACCCGGACGCGCTGTCGGTTGATGAGATGGTGGAAATCGTGAAGAATGCCGGCATCGTCGGCATGGGCGGCGCCACCTTCCCCACCCATGTGAAAATTTCCGGCGGCATCGGAAAAGTGGACACCGTGATCATCAACGGCGCGGAGTGCGAACCCTACATCACCGGCGACCACCGGGCCATGCTGGAGCGTTCCGAGGAAATCATCGGCGGCGCGACCTACCTGGCCAAGATGTTCGGCGTGGAAAAAGTTGTCATCGGCGTGGAAGTCAACAAGCAAAACGGCATCGACCAACTGAACAAAACCATTGCTGAGAAGCACGCCCCCGTGGTGGTGGAGGGCCTCCGCTGCCGCTACCCTCAGGGCGGCGAAAAACAGCTCTGCCAGGCCATCACCGGCAAGCAGGTTCCCCCGGGAGGACTTCCCAGCAATATCGGTTGCGCGGTCTTCAATATCAATACCACCTGCGCCATCTACAAAGCCATCACCACGGGCATGCCTGTGGTAAGCAAGGTGGTGACGGTCTCCGGCTCCGGCGTGGTGGAGCCCAAGAATGTGGAGTGCCCCATCGGCACCCCCGTGTCCCTTCTGTTCGACTTCTGCGGCGGGCTGAAGGACGGCACCTATAAGCTCATCGCCGGCGGCCCCATGATGGGCATGGCCCAGTATACCGCCGACATTCCCGTGGCCAAGGGCACCGGCTGCATGCTGGCCTTCTGCGAGAAGGAAGAGCAGACTGTCGCGCATCCCCAGTGCATCCGCTGCGGCAAGTGCGTGGGCGTGTGCCCCATGCACTTAGAGCCCCTGTTCCTGTATCAGTATGCCTCCAAGGGTCTGGTGGATGAGCTGAACGACGCCCATATCATGGACTGCATGGAGTGCGGCGCCTGCGCCTACACCTGCCCCGCCCGGCTGCACCTGACCCATATGTTCAAGACCGGCAAGCAGCTGGTGAAGGACGCCGCGGCCAAGGCCAAGGCCGCCGCCGAGGCCAAAAAAGCCGCCGAAGAGGCGAAAAAGGAGGTTGTCAACAAATGACGGACTATAAGAATCTCAAGCTGATCGCCACCTCCTCGCCCCACATCCGCGGAAGCGAGACCACCCAGGGCATCATGAAGGACGTCATCATCGCCATGCTGCCCGCCCTGGCTTACGCCTGCTTTAACTTCGGCCTCCGGGCCCTGACGCTGACGGCCGTGTCCGTGGCCGGGTGCATCTTCTTCGAGTGGCTGTACCGCAAGGTGATGAAGAAGCCCCAGTCCGTTCAGGACCTTTCTTCCGTGGTCACCGGCATGCTGCTGGCCTTTGTCTGCCCCGTGCAGATTCCCTATTGGATGATTCTCATCGGCGACTGCTTCGCCATTGTCATTGTCAAACAGCTCTTCGGCGGCATCGGCAAAAACTTCGTGAACCCCGCCCTGGCGGGCCGGGCCGTGCTGCTGGCCAGCTACGCCGGGTCCATGACCACCTGGGTGGACCCCGCCATGAATCAAGCGGCCCTGTTCGGGTCCAACGTGGACATCGTCACCGCCGCCACCCCCCTGGCCTACATGAAGGGCACGGACCCCGTGGCCCTGGCCGAGAGCTTTGGAAACCTCACGGGTACATACAGCGTCAGCCAGATGTTCATGGGCCAGATCGGCGGCTCCCTGGGCGAGGTTTCCGCGCTGATGCTGATCATCGGCGGCGCGTACCTCATCTGGCGGAAGGTCATCAACTGGCAGACCCCCGCGGCCTACATCGGCACCGTGGCCGTCCTGACCTTCCTCTTCCCCAAGGCCGGCAGCAGCCTGGACTGGATGCTCTACAGCATCTTCGGCGGCGGCCTCATGCTGGGCGCGTTCTTCATGGCCACCGACTACGCCACCTCCCCCGTCACCAAGAAGGGCCAGCTGATTTTCGGCGTGGGCTGCGGATTGTTCACCGTGCTGATCCGTTACTTCGGCTCCTACAACGAGGGCGTGTGCTACTCCATCATGGTCATGAACCTGTTTGTGCCCTTCATTGACAAGTACACCAAGCCCGTGCGCTTCGGCGTTGTGAAGAAGGAGGGAGCTGCGAAATGAGCACCGCGAATAAGGAAAAGGTCCAGATGGACCCCGCATACATTATAAAGCTGACCGTAACGCTGCTGGTGACCTGCGTGGTGGTGGCGGCGGCACTGGGCGGCGTCAACGCCGTCACCGAGGAAAAAATCGACGACATCAACTGGGCTAAGACCGTGGAGGCCATGAAGGCCGTGGTGGCGGACCCGGACAACACCACCTTCTCCGACAAGCTGACCCTTACCGACGAGATGACCGCCGCCTCCGGCAGCGTCACGCTGGACTCCGTGTATGAGGTCCAGGTGGGCGGCGCGACGGCGGGCTACGCCATCAAGGTGGTGACCAGCGGCTCTCAGGGCAAGATTGAAATGATGGTGGGCGTGGACGGGGAAGGAACCGTCACCGGCGTGTCCATCGTTAAAAACGCGGAAACCGCCGGAATTGGCTCCAAAGTCATGACCAATATGCCCACCGCCTCCGGCGTGGGCGTCCTGAGCCAGTTCGAGGGCAAAAGCGCCGCCGACGGCGTCCTGACCGTGGGGGCCAATGTGGACGCTATCTCCGGCGCCACGGTTTCCACCCGGGGCGTGACCAACGGCGTGAACGCCGCGCTGGCTGTGGCCGGCGTGATGGGCTGAGAAAGGGGGAGCTGAAACATGAATCTTGGTAAACAGCTGAAAGAGGGCCTGCTGACCCAAAACCCCGTTCTGGTGCAGATGCTGGGCCTGTGCTCCACCATGGCCATCACCACCTCCATCATGAACGGCTTAGGCATGGGCGTGTCCGTGCTCATCATCCTGACGGCGGCCAACGTGGTTATCTCCGCCATCCGGAAAATTGTCCCCGACAAAATCCGCATCGCCATGTTCATCGTGGTCATCGCGGGCTTCGTCACCTGCGTGGACCTGCTGCTTCAGGCCTTTGTCCCGGCGATTGCCGAGTCTCTGGGCGTGTTCATTCCGCTGATCGTGGTGAACTGCATCATCCTGGGCCGGGCGGAGGCCTTCTCCTATAAGAACGGCGTGGGCGCTTCCTTCTTCGACGGCATCTTCCAGGGCCTGGGCTACACCCTCGTCCTGCTGGCGATGTGCTTCATCCGGGAGCTGCTGGGCGCGGGAACCCTGGCGGGCTTCCGCATCATTCCGGAGCAGTTCCCCATCGGCATTCTGACTCTGCCCGTGGGCGGCTTCCTGGTGCTGGGCTTCCTCATCGCCGCCATGCAGTGGGCGCTGTCCAAGAGTAAGGAGGGCAAGTAAATGGATCAAATTTCAAGACTGCTGGCGATTACGCTGGCCGCCATCCTGGCAAACAACTTCATCTTCTCCCAGTTCCTGGGCATCTGCCCCTTCCTGGGCGTTTCGAAGAAGGTGGATACCGCCGTGGGCATGGGCTTCGCCGTGACCTTCGTCATGGGCCTGGCCTCCGCCATCACCTGGGCGGTGTACAACTTCATCCTGGTGCCTCTGGATCTGGAGTACATGCAGACCGTGGCCTTCATCCTGGTCATCGCGTCTCTGGTGCAGTTCATCGAGATGTTCCTTCAGAAGTCCATGCCCTCCCTGTACACGGCCCTGGGCGTGTACCTGCCCCTGATCACCACCAACTGCGCGGTGCTGGGCGTTGCGCTGCTGAACATCCAGGAGAGCTACAACTTCATCGAGTCCGTGGTCTACGGCATCACCGGCGGCATCGGCTTCCTGGTGGCCATCGTGCTGTTTGCCAGCATCCGGGAGCGGCTGGTCTTCGCCGAGTATCCCAAGAGCTTCGAGGGGTTCCCCATCGCGCTGGTCACCGCCGGTCTCATGGCCCTGGCCTTCATGGGCTTCTCCGGCCTGGTAATTTGGTAAGGGGGGCGGCTGAATTATGATGAATATTTTATTCGCGGTTGCCGTCCTGGGCATCCTGGGCGCGATCTTCGGCCTGGTCCTGGCCGTGGCCTCCAAGATTTTCGAGGTGAAGAAGGATCCCCGTGAAGAAGCGATTCTGGGTCTGCTGGCCGGCGCCAACTGCGGCGGCTGCGGCTATC
>OFGG01001655.1_pt1 | contig 13809 bp, 12 predicted proteins | sample 1521701 | NCBI WGS metagenome assembly OFGG01 (sample SAMEA3504081, study PRJEB24116) | mouse gut metagenome | biome: mouse gut; feature: mouse-associated habitat; material: faeces | place: Denmark | collected 2011
GCTTCAACCGTCCCTTTCACGGCAAACACTCCGCAATCCTATCCAATATACGTATTCCCGCTCCCAGACGTCATCTGATCCATCTCCCCAATGGGCGCCGCCCGACGCTCCTTGCTGTCCGCATCAATATAAACCACGCTGCCTTCCGTATATCCCACCAGAATCACGGCCCGCTGTGCGTCCAGCATCCCAATAACCGGGATATCCTTATCAATCAGATACAATATCATCTCCGCCGTACATCCCGTCAAGTCATGCGCCCTGCCTCCGTTTTGCTCCTTCAAAATCTCCACCGGTGCCTGCCTCTGCAAAAGCCGGTCTGCCATAATCCCGATTACCTCATCTTTTCCTTCAATAAAATGCTGCCTGCTCCGGTTGCCCTGTTCCCAGATATAAGCCTGCTCGGAATCCACCACACATCCGCTGTAGGCTGCCGCTTCCCGGACAGCCTCGCCCGCCCGATCGTAAATTCCCTGAAGCTCCCCATATCCATAGACAAAATATTTTCCCGCATAACTGATATCGTCGAAGTTAATCTCTCCCGTATCCTCAGTCAAAATCTGCTTGGGCTTCAGCACCTTAGGCTCCCGGTCGGAAATCCCGTCGTTATAGACCAGCCTCACCTGCGTCTCCTTGAGCTCCGTTGTATACGTTTTCAGGTAGATGTTGCTCGCCTCTCGCTCCTTGTTATTCGTGATATAATCGGCAGTCGTACCCGTGTACGTCTCTCCCTCCTTCGTCGCTCGATTCAGCGTAATCATATTCACATCGAACACCGTATCCAACACGTAGATTCCTTCCACCTGATACGTCTTCACAATCTCTCCCTTGCTGTTCTGTATCCCAATCTTATACATAGGAACCGTCACTTCGCCAGATATGGTCCTTCCCGTATCCGCCGTCTTCGCCACTCCATATACAAAATCATTTTTCACGAAACCAAGAGGACGGATACATTCATCCCCGCCGCACTCAGTCTTGCGCTCCTTCCCGGATTCGAGATTCTTCACCGTCACCGTCGTCGCCGCATTCATCTCTTTCCCCTGCTGCCACGCCGCCAGATGCCCATCCTCCGACACCACATACTGTCCGTCGGTAAGCCCCTCCGCAAGGGTGCTGCTCTTGCCCTTGGTCAAATCGAATTCATACAGCGTACCCTCCAGCATCACATACAAATTGTTCTGCTTCATACTGTAATAGACCATGCTGCTCAGCTCATGGACCGCAAACCCGTAGGATTTGTTACTGGAAATAAATGCCTTCTCCTCCACAGAATTCTTCCTTGAACTGTATTTGTAGATGGCAACCCCAACCTCTCCTTCATGGGCGCCCCGGCTCATATATCCGCACACGGCAAACATGGTGCCGCCCGCCCCGTCGGTTCCAAGCAGCTTGATTTCATGGTGGGGAACCATGTTGCGCACATCACTGTTCTCCACATCCGTGAAGCTAAAAACCAGCGAAATCTCGTCCGTCTCTTTACTGTAGTTCCACAGCTCATTTGCCACTACAAACGACACCTCGCTCCCGTCCTCATTGACCAGATAGGGAATATCCTGAGGCACGATACCAAGTACGATGCCATTTTCGCTCAGCATATGCTTTGTCACGTCAAAAATCTGCTCCATCGTCCGGTCATAATCAAGCAGGTACGTAGTCCCGCTCCCGGCAACATGCCTGACTCGGAAGAACTCCTCCACATGGTACACATCCGACTCGTTCTCCTCACCCTTACACCGCACACGGTACTCCAGCCGCACGGAAACAGAATCCCCGTTCATCTCCGTAATGTCCCAGCGTTCCCCCTTCTCCACCATAGGCTCTAACTCGCCCCAGGACACATGGTCATAATCCGAATGAATCGTTACATGCTGGAACGTGGTGTTATTGGCGCTCTCATTTGGCTCGATAGCCGTACCTACGCCCGCCCCTTCCACCTTATTCATCGCATTGTCATGGAAACTACGGACATAATCCAAACTCTCCGCAACGCTTAGATCTTCTGCATCCGCAATCCTGGTGTAGAAATAGATGTCATTCTCGCCGCCGGTATTCAGTACAATCTCAAGCACATGCTCCCGTCCCGCTGTCACCGCATCGCCAAGCTCTACCGTAAAGCTCTCTCCGTTTTGCGAAAGGGCGCCTTCCCCCATCTTCTCTTTGCCGTCCAGCGTGTATATCGTATAACTCGCTTTCTGAATCCTGTTCTCATACGCCTGAATCGTCCCCTCCACCCTTCGGGCATTCACAGGCGTAATCGTGTCCCGCATGGCGGGAATGTCCATCGCCCTTGCAAACCCACTCAGGGTATTCAGCACATATCCGTTATAGGAAAACGAAATCTGCGGATAAGTGGCAGAGCCAATATCGGCAGTCATATTGTCGTTCCCTTTATTCGTGTAATAGCTGAAGCCAATGACCGCAGCGATAAACACCAGGACCAAGATTGCCGTATCCCTTAGTTTCTTTATCCAATTCATCTAAGACTCCCCTTCTTATTCTAGTGCTCCATCTGGATGGCGCACTAGCAGACGCCCAAGGGTCGGCGACACGTGCAGGAACTCCTCGCACCTTCTCACCGCCTCCCGGTTCTCCCCCTTATTCCCACTCCTGACCCCGCGGATCAAGATATTCTTAGGCGTATGCTCCATATCAATAAACTCAAGGATCTGCACCTCGTACCCCGCACACTCCAGATACTCTGCCCGCAGCGCATCCGTCACAAGCGCCGCCATGCGCTCCTTAATCAGCCCGTATTTGAAAATAGGCTTTAATACGTCGCTTGCAATCTGACTGTTCAGCTCATGCTGGCAACACGGCACAGACAGGATTACCTTCGCCCCCCAGCCTACCGCCTTCGCCAGTGCATAATCCGTCGCCGTATCACAGGCATGAAGGGTGACTACCATATCCACCTGTTCGGCGCCCGTATAGCCCGCAATGTCTCCCTCAAGGAATGTCAGCTTCTCATAACCGTATTTCCTGCCAAGCTCGCTGCAATGGGCAATAACCTCCTTCTTCAAATCCAGCCCGATAATCCGGACGTCATACCCCTTACGCTCATGCAGATAATCATACATGGCAAATGTCAGATAGGACTTGCCGCACCCAAAGTCTAAAATCGTCAGCTCCCGGTCCCGATCAAGCTCTGGCAAAATATCCTCGATAAACTCCAAAAACCGGTTAATCTGTCGAAATTTGTCGAATCTTGAACGGACGACCTTGCCTTCCTCTGTCATGACTCCCAAATCAATCAGAAATGGGACGGGTTTTCCTTCCTCAAGGATATAACGCTTCTTGCGGTTGTGGCTTAAATCAATCTCCTTTCTCCCACACTCCAAAGCCTTCTTCTTTATCGTCACCTTGCCTTTTTTACTCACCAGCACGGTATAGAGCCGCTCTGCTGTCTCCATCTGCATCTGCCGCATATTCTCCATCGCTTCCAGAAGCAGCATACACGCTTCCTCAGGTTTTGCATTCCTGTGAAATGCCTGATGGTTGCGGAAGGTTTCAATCTGAAACATCAGTTTCTCCTTGTGGAGCAGCGGGCGCACCTTCATCTTCTCTGCAACGTCTTTCTGTCTCGGATTACTCAGCACGGCTGACCGAAACTCTATATTCAGATTATCCTGTAGTAATACTTTTAATTCATCCATAGTATCTACTATTGTAATGTTTTTTCCGGATAAACGCAAGTATCAAAACGAAAACACGCGGCTGCCCCGTGCAGGCAAGGCAAACTGCCCCATTGCCTGCGCCAGGATACCGCGTGCATAACCGTTAATGGTTTTGCGGAAATGTAAGCGTCACCCGGAACAAATCCCCGTCCAGATACAGCTCAAAATTCCCTCCCTGCATCTGAGTCAGCGTCTTGGCTATCGACAGCCCAAGCCCGCTGCCCTCCGTCCCCCGGGAGATATCCCCCCGTATGAACCGTTCCGTCAATTCATCCGCCGAAATATTAAGCGGCTGATCGGAAATATTTTTCAAGCTGAACACGGCTGCATCCCCTATGGTGTAGAGGTCTGCATAGACCCGCGTTCCCTTCATTGCGTATTTGGCTGCATTATTATAGATATTCGCCAATACCCGCCAGAGCCGCCTTCCATCGGCACGGATGATAACCTCATGCTCCGGAAGTGACATCACCTCCGTAAGGTCATTCGCCGTAAATTTCTCCTCGAATTCCCCGCTGGTCTGCTGTATGATTTCCACCAGATTAATATTCATGAATTCCAGGGTGATATTCCCTGAGCTCACCTTCGACGCTTCCACCACATCCTCCGTAAGTGTCTTGAGGCGCTGGGATTTCTCGTCCAGAATATCCAGATAACGCATAATCTTCGGATCGTCAAAATTTTCCTGTTTCAAAAGATTCACATAATTAATAATAGAAGTCAATGGCGTCTTAATATCGTGGGAGACATTTGTAATCAGATCCGTTTTGAGCCGTTCACTTTTGATGCTCTCTTCTAATGCCGCATCTAATCCCTGCCCGATAGAATTAATCTTCTTTGCAATACTTCTCTGCTCTTCCCCCATACCGTCAAGTGGAATCTTGTAGTCTACTTCTCCGCCTGCAATCTTGTCAACTCCTATGTCAATCTTCTGCCGTCCGACAGCCTGCCTCACCATATAGATGAAGATTGCCAGCTCCCCGGCCAGCATCAGGGCAACGGCATACTCATTTCCATTGCTGAGTAAGGCCAGCCAATGGACCAGCACAAAAACCGTAAATACCGCCACCGCCTTCCAGACTGCATGGAGGCTTGCAAACGCACGCTTCGAGAAACGAATCAGGCTCCTAGACAGACTGTTCTTCCAAAGCGTCCTCGCCTTGATTCTCCTTACAAGGCTCAGATATCCTATCAGGAACATTGCACAGGTATATGCTGCACTCGTTCCCCCCACTGCCAACGTACCGGACGGTGAAATATACGCATACTCCGCCTCATAGTACATCCATTTAGACATAGCCCCGGCTGTGCTTAAAAGCTGCGTCCTGCTTCCGAATAAGACCACAGGCACGCCCCAGGCCAGGACAACTGCCCCTGCCGCCAGTTCCGTCTTCCACCGGTCAAACCAGTTAACCCTTATCTCCTGGCTCTGTCCATCCCGTCCCGCAACTGCCGTAAGCCATATCAAAATCACGACGAGCAAAACGATAGAGGATGTCCCCAGTATCAGTACGCCCCGGACAAACGGGCTATATTTTTCATATTGCCGCGCTTCAGAATAGAGCGAGTCCTTAATCGGATATTCGGTATCCACACTGACGGCGTAGAGGAACCCCTTCTCCTTTCCGCCGGAGTATTTGATTCCATCCCTCCATTCCGCTGCGTCAATCCCTTCGATATTCGATTCAAAATCCTTCAGCTCCGGCTCTATGACCGCATATTTCCCCATCGTCCGGATCGTTTCCAGATTCTCCTTTAATTTCCCATAATCCCGAAATTCCTTCCGGTTGGTATACACGAGTCCTTTCTCCGTATCTGCATATAAATAGGTAAGGTTCGTATCACCTTCCTGATATCCCTCTTCCATCCATTCATAGGCGCTATAGGCGTCCTGCAGGCTAAAGATCGCATTGTTCAGCATGGCATAGGCATCGTTGAGACGTCCGTTCCACTCCGGATTATCATTTGCCACCTGCATAATATTTTCCGCGTCCACAGGCTTATATAATTCCTCCATCCAGCCGCCGTCATAGCTCCAGCAGTCGATATAGACAATCTTCCCTTCCATATCCTGAAGCCCTTTGAACGCGGCTTCCGAATTATTGATAAAATTGCCGTCCCGCAGTTCGGCGAGGATATCGCCCTCTGAAATTCCCGACTCATCCGTCGCGATTACAAACCTAAGCTCTCCGCTGTTGACCAGCTCCTTAAATTCACTGTAATAATAGTAATGAAAGGTCTTATCCGGACGCCTGCATACGATTATCTTGTCCTCCAAGCCTCCATTTGCGTCATAGAGCCCTTCCCCGTTATACCCCCAGTTATTGCCCCATGCAATCAAGTCGCCCAGCTTATAGGCAAGCCCATGGATATTCTCTCCCGGGAATCTCATCTCCACTCCGGATGACTGCTGATATTCCTGGATATCAATGATCTTCTGCGGGTCATACGCCCCGTCCGTCTCGACCAGCTCTTGCACCCTAAGCCCTCTCATAACCTCACAGTTCAGGTCTATCAGCCGATTCTTGAAAATATCCGTATCCTCGTACTCACTCGACCCGCTGCCCGAAAACACCTCGGCCACAAACGCCGGATATGTCATCGACCACAGGAACCTCCCCGCGGCAGCCACGGCAAGCACATGCGCCAGTATAATCAACAGGCCTTTCATAGTCTTTGACCCATACCATTGTTGCCTCATACAAACTCCCTTCTAAAATTTCTCCACCTTATACCCGACTCCCCAGACCACTTTCAAATAGCGGGGTTCCTTGGGATTAATCTCGATCTTCTCCCGGATATGCCGGATATGCACCGTATTATCCACGCCGATAGCGTCCTCATTCCAGATACTTTCGTAAATCTGGTCTATGGAGAAAACTTTCCCCTGATTCTTTACCAATAGCAGCAAAATATTATATTCAATAGGCGTAAGCTTCACCGGCTCCCCGTCCACGGTCACTTCTTTCAGGTCGTCGTTGATTGCCAGCCCGCCGGCTTCATACACTTCCTGCCCGGCGTGTTCCGCAGTACTGCCAAGCTGGGTATACCTGCGCAGCTGTGACTTTACCCTTGCCACCAATTCCAGTGGGTTAAATGGTTTCGTCACATAGTCGTCCGCCCCGACATTCAATCCAAGAATCTTATCCGCATCCTCAGACTTCGCAGATAAAATAATAATCGGCATGTTATTCTGTTCCCGGATTTTAAGCGTCGCCCGGATTCCGTCCAGCTTCGGCATCATCACATCCAGAATCAAAAGATCCGCTTTCTGGTTCTTTAATACCCGCAGCGCTTCCTCCCCGTCATACGCCTTTAATACCTCATACCCTTCCTGAGTCAGGTAGATATCGATTGCTTCTACAATCTCTTTTTCATCGTCACATACTAATATCTTAGCCATTTTCATCACCTCCCTTATACTATACAAGAATAACATTTATTTTTTAAGAGGTATCTGCATAAATTCTTAATATATTATGAAAACTAGGCTTTTCTGCTCATTAGCAGCATGCACTATAATGTCGAATAATATCTTAGTATGTCGAAAAATTACTGTCTTTGTCGCCAATGCTTAATGCCCTAATATTTTCGCTATAATGACCTTGTAGCATGCTTTCGTTTCTCAGTGTAAAGTTATTGAGGATATTGTTATGGAGCAGAAAATTGAGTATCTTATCCGTTCCCTTGGCATTGGCGCCACATACCGCGGATACCGCTATCTGAGCTATGGAATTAAACTATGTTTGGAAAATGAAGATTATCTCTTATCTGTCAGTAAAATGTTATATCCACAGATTGCAAAGCATTACTACACCACAAGTTATAGTGTCGAAAGGGATCTGCGAACCGTAATTAAGGTATGCTGGGACAGAGGAAACAAGAATCTTTTACAAGAGATAGCTTTGAGGCCATTAACCACCAAGCCGCCGTCCAGTGAATTTTTTGATATACTCACTGCACACATTAAGCACAAATCAATATCAACACCTTTGGTTTAGGTTATCTTTTTTAAGTTCTTAAGTCCTTCTTAAGAATTTTTCTTTTTCTTTAATGGAATCAACATACTTTGGACATAAATATCTCTTATACTATTAATAGATAGTTGATGAACATCACTATCTCCCCCCTCAATAAAGTAAGCATCATTTTACTATAACAGATGGTGCAAGACTTTACTCTCATTCCTTTTAGAACAACTATAACTACAACGAAATCCCGCAGGCTATACGGTTTGCGGGATTTTGCTGTGCCCCTCAATCGTAAAAAACAAATAAAAAGAGAGAATCCTCTACTTCAAGGTTCTCTCTTTTTATTCACTCTATCACGTTCTCTTAATTATTCTCGCCCGGCCTTGCGCTTCTTAACTTAAAGTGTGATACCAGAGACTTCAATAACTGTGACTGGCTGGACAGCTCCTGGCTTGCCGCCGCACTCTCCTCTGCCGTTGCAGAATTGGTCTGGACAACGCTGGAAATCTGATCCATACCCATCGTTACCTGTGTAACCGCCTCTGCCTGGCTGACTGCCGCAGTAGAAATCTTATCCACATATGTAACTGCGCTTTTCGTACTTTCAACCGTCTCAGAAATTGCCGCCGCAGTACGGTCTACAATATTCGTACCGTTCTCAACCGCAAGGATCGTACCTTCAATCAATGCCGTCGTATTGCTTGCCGCCTCCGCACTCTTGGAAGCAAGGTTACGTACTTCATCTGCAACTACTGCAAATCCCTTGCCGGCTTCTCCTGCACGCGCCGCCTCAACTGCCGCATTCAGTGCAAGAATATTGGTCTGGAATGCAATATCCTCAATGGTCTTAATAATCTTGCCGATATCTCCTGACTTCTGACTGATCTCGCCCATAGCCGCAATCATATCCTGCATCTGTTCGTTGGAAGTTGAAAGCTTCGTCTGAGCTTCCATAACCTTCTCGCTTGCTTCCCTTGCATTCTCGGCCGTATTGTTTACTTCTCTTGAAATATCATTAATGGTAGCCGCAAGCTCTTCCACAGAGCTTGCCTGCTCCGTAGCTCCCTGTGATAATGCCTGCGCGCCGGAAGATACCTGATCCGCGCCGCTTGCTACCTGATCAGAAGCGTCATTGATCTGCCTCATAGTTGAACTTAAACTGCGGTTCATCCTGCGGATTGCAGTCAACAGCGGCCCGAAGTCTCCCCTGTAATACTCGCCGTTTGCAAACAGGTCGAAGTTGCCGTTTGACATCTCATCCAATAGACGCGACAGATCGGAAACAACATTCTCCAATACCTGACACGTCTCCTTAACGCTGCCTACCAGCAAGCCAAATTCATCCGCAGATTCATATTCCAAAGTCTGGGACATCTCTCCCTGGGCAAGCCCCTGCATTGCTTCTTCTACCTGATGTACCGGATATACGATCAGCTTTGTAACGATTGCACAGATAATCATAGCAAGTATGATCGCAACCACGGTAATAACCAGCAGAATAATCATACTCATGTTCGTTGTCTTTACGCTATCCTCAACGGTGTTGGCACGTATATTAACCGTCTCTGTGTTCAACGCATTAATCTCGCTGATTACTTCATCGAGAAGAGGCGTACATTCGGTCCGCACTTTTTCGGCAGCCCCCATCGGATCGCCGGACTCCAACTGTGCAATAATCTCCTCTGCAACTCCCATCCATTCTGTCAGCAAGGACTCAAGCTCCGCAACCTGTTCCTTATCCAGAATCCCAAGTTCCTTGATCTTCTCAAGATTCGTCCGTATACTCTCCTCATTCTCCGCAATTCCCTGAAGGTTATCAGAATCAGCTTTCCCACCGATAATCATATCCCGCATATCTTTCGCCGCTATAAACGTTGCAATCCGGCATGCCTTTACTGCGTCGTCTGCCGCGACAGACCCATTCACAAAACCAGTCAGGTTATCACTTGCCTTCCTCAACTGTAATATGGAATAAACGGAAAGTAAGGCAGTTAATAACAGCACTATTCCAAATGCCACCAATAATTTCATTCTAATTTTTAAATTCTTAAACATCTCGTTCTCCTTCTGTCTGTTCTATATTTGCAGTCTCTTCCTCTGCATCTTCGTTCCGTAAGTCTTCCTCTTCTTCCTCTGCATCCCGAGAAGTCGTCTCTTCCTCCCTTGCATCCCGGGAACTTTTCTCTTCCTCCGTATCTCTGCCAGGTGTACCGCTTCTTTCTCCTTGCTCAATACTCTGAGGCACACGTTCTTCTTCTGCATCACAGTCTGGGAATCCTACTTCTTCTGCCTGTGGTATGACATCTCCGGATGTAGCTTCAGGCTCCTCTACTCCCTCTTCTTTTTTTCTTCTCCTAATCATTCCTTTCAATTTTTCTTGTATGTCTAACAATCTGACTCTAAGCCGAAAACCTGTTTTCTTACACTTATTCGCACAGATCCTTCTAAAAAAACGCCAATTACGGATTATCCAACAGAAGCCAAGTAAATACGGATGCTTTTCCAATATGGGGAAAAAGCGAATCATGTATTCTCTCGACGGGAACATCCAAGCCTGCTTTCTCAAGGCCCATTCCTTATCCCGGTTGCGCCAGTAGAAATCCAGCCGGATCTTCTCACATGGCAGCAAGGTTTCGTCCAGATGCCTGTTCTCACGGCCGCGGGAAATAATATACTCTTCCAGTTCCAGCGCAAGTCCATACTGCTGCTCAGCATCCTCTCCAAACCAGAGTGTCCCTAGAATATCAATCTGGCTTGCGAATTCCTCCCAGTCCGCCTTATCTAACAATTCTTTTACAGTTTTCCACCGGAATTGCTCTCCTAAAAGCTTCCGATACTGCCACAGGTCTAAAATGTCCCGTATCTTTAATCTGCCCGTAATATACAGCTCCACCATTCTTGCAACCCGGTACAGGTACTCTTCCTCATTGGACAGCATATGTATGTACTTGTAGGGCTCTGCACACCGAAATCTCTTAATGGGTCCCGTGAAAAAACGCTGAACCATTCTGTTCTCAATCGGCATAGCGTCATAGAACACAACCCTGATTCCCGGTACACGTACGTATAAAATGCCGCTGCATGTTGAATCCTCTCTGTGCTCATAGTCCATATCCAGCATGATCCTGTTAATCCAGGGAAGAGCCTTCTTGTTCACAAGGATCTCTACCTGCCTGATCTGCGCCATCTCCGGCTTAGGATACATCTCGCTCGCACTGGAATCAAGTAAAAATAATGCTTCAATATTATATCTCTCCAACTGCCACTTTATGACTTCTTCTACCTTCTCGTATGTCTCATACAGTAGGAGCGACTTCTTATATTCCTGATAGAACTGAGCATTGCATTCTTCCGAAATATTCTTCTCAATCCCTAACAGTCCGACGTAGACAATATTAACAATCTCCTGATATTCAGAAACGTCAAGAACCGACTCCCATCTTACATGCTTCCGCATGGATTGAATCGGTTTCTGATTAATAATTGCTGCCAGCAATATTAACACATATCTGATCTCAAAATTAATCGTTCGTTTCCTCCCTTCCAGGCCTCTCGAATTAAGTTTCGACTAATTACACCCTTTAAATTTATTATCGGACATTATCAGGCAAATATAACATTTTTTCACTATTTTTTTCTTCTTCTCCCAGAATTCTTCTCTCAGCAAAAACATCCATTGCTTTCTGATCATAAATCGACCGTTTAGCGTCCACAGCGAGCCTTCCGGCCACCAGTGTAATACACCGCTTCTTCATGATTGTAACCAGTTCTCTTGCATGGCTGGCTACCAGAATCGTCATTCCCCGGTAATTCAGTTCATCGAATAACTGCATCAGATCCCACGCCGAATCCGGATCAAGATTCGCTGTCGGTTCATCCGCAATCAAGATCTCCGGCTGGACAGCAAGGGCCCTCGAAAGAAGCGCTCTCGCCTGCTCTCCTCCGGAAAGCTCATCTGGGTATGCATGGTACTTTCCAGCAAGCCCAACTAATCCCAGAACTTTAATCACCTTCGACCGTATCCGTTCATCTGCATTACCGGTCGCAAGAATCGCCAACCTTATATTATCATATATCGAGCGATCTTTCAATAGCCCAACTTCTGGTGACATGATTCCTAACCTTCTTCTGTGCATCGGAACCCTCTTACGGTCCATAGTGTCAAGCCTCCTGCCCTCGACTATGATCTGCCCGGAAGTCACCTCTTCCTGCTTCATAATCAGATTCAGCAGCGTACTCTTGCCGGCTCCGCTTTTACCTACGATAAAAACGAATTCCCCCTTATCTACGGTAAAGGAAATATCCTTCAATGCGACTTCGTTCTTGTATTGTTTCGTCACATGGTCGAAAATAATCTGTGCCATATACTCCCACCTTAATTTTTTTCCCACTGTTACCGATATTTATTATATACTATTATTTGTGAAAACAGTCAATATAATTTCCGAAATATGGAGACAAAGATGAAAAAGAAACTACTTTACGGGGCTCTTATCGGACTTATTGCCATAGCCTCGCTTCTGTGTATGCCATTTTCCCGGATTGACCTTGCGTCCGGCACTGTCCGACCCGCGCCACCGGCGCTGCCGGATGCCGCCCCGGACCCTGTCGAAGCTCCGGTTGTCACAGACGGACAATATTCCCTGACTGTCGAGAGCAGTATCGGGATGCTTACTTATTATAATCAATCTGACGCCCGCTGGGCGGAGCATTTGTATGGAGGTCAGGATCCTCTCAGGAAATACGGATGCGGTCCTACGGTTCTCGCCATGATCGTATCCAGCTTCACGAACCAACCCCTTCTGCCGCCAGAGATGGCCGACTGGGCGGCTGCCAACCATTACTGGTCATCCGGCTTTGGTACAAAGCATGAGTTCATTCCTGAGAGTGCCACAGCATTTGGGCTTCACGCAGAGTCGGGACGGCGCATAATTTTATTCCTGAGTGTGCCGCTGCTTTTGGGTTTGAGGTAAGCTCCTTCCAGAATTTTACGGTAGAAGGAGTCTTATCCGAATTGTCAAGCGGCCATATCCTGGTAGCGTTGATGGGGCCCGGCCATTTTACCGGAAGCGGGCATTTTATTATCATTACGGATTACTGGACCGGAACTCAAGTCCGGGTAGCCGACCCTGCCAGCCTTGAGAACACGCAGACTCCGTGGGAAGTTCAGACGCTTCTGGATGAACTGAGCCGCTTTGCCAATTCCGGCGGACCAGTCTGGAGTATATCGCCCAAGTAGGCAGATCTCACATTAATGGCAAGATGCTATGTATGCAAATTTAAAAGAGCTGGCAGAAATGTAATGATTTCCGCCAGCTCCTATCTTTTCTTTTTATTGCGTTGATTGATAATAAGAGTCTTTACCAGCCACTTTTAAGTTGATTACTTTATCGATGGCAATGGTCCGCTCCAAAACCTGTGACAACTGACAGCTAAGCTCCTTAATCTTTCTGGCTTCAAAGTTCTCCGGCTGATACTGATCTTCTCCCCGAAGCCATGATCTGACCTTTTCCTTTTCTTCGCCTCCGGCTTCCGCCAATAACTGAATCTCCTGCTTTGTCTCTCCAAACCGTTCCAACTCATCCTGCCGCATCTTCATAAGAAGCTGGACTGCTTCCTGGTCATTTCTGGACATTGCGTCTGCAAGATCCTTCGTCACTCTCTCAATCTCTACCATATGCATATAGTTCCGCTGCACCCGTTTTAGGACTTCTGTCAAAAGTTCTTCCTGATTCTCCATACATCCTCCTGTTTATACGGCAGCCGTCTTACTTGCTTCTTTGAACGCATCCCTGAGTTCTGCGACAAGGGGCTTCAATTCCTGGATTACAGCGCTGTTCCTGCCAGCTTGCAGCCTGCTGAGCTCAAAGAGGAAGAATTCATACATCCTCCTCAAATCATAGCTGATCCGATACTCCATGTTCAGAGTTTTGTTGAGATACTCTACAATCTCCCTCGACCTTTTTACTGATTTATCAAACAAATCATAGTTCTTATCATCCAATGCGATCTGAGCCCTGTTAAGACGCTTAATCAGCTCATCGTACAAGAGCAGAAGCATCTCGCTGCGTGTCATCGTATTCACAGACTGCATCTTATACTGTTCATATCCATTTCGAAACATATTCTTCCCCTTTTTTTAATCTGGTATACCGACCGTA
>OFGG01001657.1_pt1 | contig 13804 bp, 11 predicted proteins | sample 1521701 | NCBI WGS metagenome assembly OFGG01 (sample SAMEA3504081, study PRJEB24116) | mouse gut metagenome | biome: mouse gut; feature: mouse-associated habitat; material: faeces | place: Denmark | collected 2011
TCTGATGATGGTTCCCTGATGTGGTACTACTTTTGGGGGTCATCTAGGGTTTATTATAAGATGGGCAGATACTATGAGAAGATTGAAGAATCCTGGCAAAAAGCGGGTCATTATTATACCCGGGCCTATCATTTGGCACCTTCAAACTATCGGTTTGTCTATAAAGTCGCTTTTGCATATGAAATGGTGCGGAAGGACAGAATGGCAGAAAAGTACTATGACATTATCATGAGACAGATGGAGCCGTATGGGGAAGAAAACTATCTGTCGCCAAGCAAATGCGAGTATATGTTTAAGACTGCTAGGAGATTGATGAACATCAGTCTGCGGCAGCAGCAATATTTCTACGCAAAGGTTATGTGTCTGCGGGCCATTGACATGTGGGAAGGGATTTCCGAAAATAAGTTTATAGAAAGGTTTTACACAGGCCCGGAGGCGGAAGAAATAAAGGAGGGGATGCAGAAAAGGCTGCCAATCGAGCGGACAAGGGAAGAACTGGAGGATGTGGAAAAAATAATCAGAATGTACTTTTAGGGGAAAGGGGAATTCATGGAAAACACAACAACGCAGAAGGATCGAAGATTGCATAGGGTCGGGATCCGAAGGGGAGAAGTCATCGAAAAGGTGGCTTCGTTTAAGGAGTCTGCCTATTCTGTCGTATACGAAAAGGCAGAAACTATAATCAGGGATATTGTCAAGGGAGAAGAGAAGGGGGACAGAAGCGGTCATCTCCTTGCGTTCATGGGAGAGAGAGGCAGTGGAAAGACAACAGCAATGTTGTCTTTTTTGCATGCGCTGAAAGAAAAGGGGGATGGAGAAAATGCATTTTTGGCTGACTGCAGGGGGCATTTCACCACCTTTGAGGTGATTGACGCTTCCATGTTGGAGCAGGATGAGGATCTCTTTGAAATCGTGTTGGCTCAGATGCTGGTCCATTTTTTAGAACATTATAAGGGGGATCAGTTACATGAGGATGTCTGGGGAGAAGGGAGAAAAGATGCCCGGAAGGAAATCCATAAGATGTTCAATGATTTGCTGGAGGGCTTCAGGAGCCTGAAGAGACAGGGGCAGGGGGAGGAAACGGCGGCGCTTGTCTCCCTGAAGAACCTGTCCTACAGTTCAAGGCTGAAACAGAACTTTCAGAGACTGGTCAAGGAATACCTTGCCTGCTTACAGGAGCCGTATTATGGGCAGGAGAGGCCGAAGCAGAACTACCTGGTATTTGCCATAGACGATCTGGACATGAACATCGATAAAGGATTTGAAATGCTGGGACAGCTGCACCGATATATGCTGGTGCCCCAGGTGATTATACTGGTCACCGCGAAGTATGAGCAGCTGGAGACTTTGGGCAGAAAATATTTTGCGTACATGGTTGAAAGGCTTAACCGGGAGACAGATAAATGGGAAATCGACTATCTCAATAAGACGGTGAAGGAATATCTGGAAAAGATGCTTCCTTTGTATAATAGACTATATCTGCCGGATTTAGAGAATAATATTACCGGATATGCGGACGATGTGGAATTGGAAAAAGAAGGCAAGCTATTGAAGCAGGCCATATTGGGCAAGATATTCAGGCGGACAGGGATTTTCTTTGATGGGGCCAGGGAGAAAAAACATTATCTGGCACCCACCTCCATGCGCGGACTGAACGACTACTACCTGTTTTTGGATGAGCTTGCCAAGCTGGAGGCTCCCGGAAAAGGTTCGGCAGAAACGAAGCAGGAACAGGCTTTAATTCTGTACAATTGTGACAGATTTCTGAATGATTTCATTTACCGCTACATGGTGGAGCGGCTTGATATGCCGGAAAGACTGGAGTTCAGGCACCTTTTGCAAAAGCCTTTTTCCGAATGGGATACGCATATGTACGCCTTTTTCAGAATATTGTTTCGTGGCTGAAAGAAGAGAACGCAAACCGAATCAAGGGAAATGACAGGATTTTGCTGGAGATATTACTGGAGGATCGGAAGTGCTTTGGTAATATGCTATGGGGGATTTACTGGTGTGTGGCGAATGTGTGGAGGTCAGAGGAATGGATGAATTGCATCATAACGCTTTATTCTGTCATATTGAATAAGGAAATAGCAGAGAATGGCAGATTAAGAGTAGGTACCTTCCATGGGAGTGTCATCGGGACTTGGTCGAATCATATTTTCCCGCCGGTTTTAGTGAATCAGGGGACCCGGGGAGAGAAGATGGTTTCACGATTTGGGGGAAGCAATAAAGGTTGCAGACATAACATCACATTTAGATGGGATGTAACGGAAACGCTGGAGGAAGAAAAGATATATGTGTGGTTTAAGAAGTATAAAAAGCATATATTGTCCCTAGAGGTAATGACCTTGTTCATTGAGGCATTTCATGGGAATACTCGGAAAAATGAAAGAGTACATATGAAATTTGGGACAGGGAAAGTAGAAGGCGGAAAAATACAGACCACAGTCGAGATAATAAACACAAAAATAGATTTCAATATTCTGGGATTTCTCACCAATTTGCTGGATTATGAAACTTTTTATGAGAAATTTCATGATGCGCTGCTGAGCAGTTGCATAGCTGCCCTGAAGACAGATAAGGGCGAGGAATCGGAAGACCAGGAAACAGGGCAGAAAGAAGGACAGGCTGACCTGACAGAAGGGGAAAAAGAGAAGTTGGAGACATGGAAAGATAAATTGCGGGGAATTCCCGGTCTGTCCCTGTACCGACAGATTGCAGAATGGGATCAGGAGGCGGAAGGCCTGATCCTGCCATATCAGCATGTGGACATCTATGTGAATCTTCTGGCAGAGCTGCAGCAATGGAGCCAGGAAGAGTTGCCTGTGAATCTGACGGAAAAGAATGTGTGGGAATCCCTGAAGGCGACCATTTTGAAAATAGAAGAAATATTGCAGAATAAAGAGCGATTTCTTAAGGAGATGGATTCGGATTATGACAATCTGTTCTCTAAGCGGTTTGCGGAGTGCCCGGTGGTTCGGTGCATAAAGGATTACCGCGAAATGGGGCTGCAAGAGGATTTCCCGGAGGAATTTGGAAGGATTTTTGTGAATTGCTGTAGTTGGAACGACTACACAATAGGGGGATATTACCCTCCTGAAGATGAACTTGACACCACGGGTGAATTCGAAGTGGAAAAGGTCGCGCCATAGGAGAAGCTGTCAGGCAGAAGGGGAATACATAGAAAGGCTATGAAAAATGCAGAAGAAACCATTATTATTTTGCTGAAATATGTACAGCCGCAGAAAATACTGAACCGGGAAATCACCTACGACCAATGGCGGGAAGAAGAGTTCGTAAAGTTCGGGACAGCGTATATGAAGCACTATACAGAAGGCGAAAACCGCCTTCTGTACCGCTACCTGGATCGGGAGACAAATCAGCAGGATGCCTTTCCGGGAAGAAATGGAAGGGGAAAAGGCCTGAATCCTTTTAACCTGGTGCTGCTTCTGGTGCGGAACCTGCTTGTGATTGCTGACAATAAGCTTGCAGTGCATTACGAGAAGTTTCTGGAGTGGCGGAAGCTGACGGTTCAGCTGAGTGAAGACATCTTTACCTGCGCCTATCTGGCAGATCAGGGAGTTGCTCAGGGAAGAGACTGGGAGAACCTGTGCTGGGATACCGTGATTGGGCATAACAATCTGTATCTGTCCCGACTGGTGGAACAGGGTATCAGCGAAAACCATTTTCATCTGTGGGCATCGGCACCATATTTTCAATTATCCTGGGTGGCAATGATGAATCAAAGTACAGGTGTGGGAGACTATCAGGAGCTGTTCCGGGAAATGGACCGGAGAAAGCAATATGTGGGATATTATTTAGACGAATTATATGGAAATGTGCCCTATCGCATACAATGCCTGCAGGCAATGCTGATCCGGGCATATCTCTATGCATGGCTTACAGGGGGATGGCTGGAGCTTGGGGAATATCGTATATCCCGGAGAGAACTGGAGACATACCTGTCTTCGGAGGAAAGTGACAGACTGTGTGAGACTGCCGGAGGCTCCCAACAGATTTCAATCAGGCTGGTCCGAGGGCTGGTGCCGGAGAAATGGTATCGGCAGCAATGCAGAAAAGAGGCATTCCAAATGGTGAAGACCCTGCTGGATTCCCCATGGAGCATTGAGGCATATCAGCCGGAAATTCTGTCAGCTATTTCATCGCTCCGCCAATTTGAGACGGTGGATGATTATGTGGGGTTGCATTTGGCAGGAACGGAGAACCTGTCCAAGGCGGAAAGGATTTATTGTGGTGAGAGGTGGTTCCTCTATCAGATGTTCTATAGGATATTCCGGGATAAGGCAGGCTATCGCGAGGAGTATAACTGGTTCTATGCCTATCTAGTGATAAAGGAAGGGATTCGAAGCGAGCTGGTGCAGGTAAACGACAAGATTGGGTTCCTGAACTTTCAGAGATACAGCAAAAGAAAGAACAAAGGGCTGCCAGGCGGAAAGGAGGCGTATGTAAGCCAGATGGCATTGGAGAACACCTTGCGGAGCCCATGGCTGCAGTCGCTGGAGGTGCGGATAGCGCCCCGCAAAACGGCCCTGGAAAACAAAGCCTATATTCAAATGCTGGATAAGAGGCTGAGATGCCGGGACAGGGAAAGATGCTTCTATGTGTTCCATTTTGCGAAAGGAGAGGACAGGGTTCGGGGGATAGCGGACGATTTTGTATGCAGGCACTATGAGAAAAGAGGGCAAATTCGAAAGCAGGCAGAGGAGATGGTGCGCTTTCGGGAGAGATATCCAATAACGGCGAAACGGGTGAAGGGGATTGATGCCTGTTCTTATGAGATAGGATGCCGCCCGGAGGTATTCGCACAGGCGTTCCGCTATCTGAAGAATCATGTATTGAGGATAGAAGGATGGGATGGTGTGGAGACTGTTCCGCAACTGCGGATTACCTATCATGTGGGAGAGGATTATCTGGATCTGGCGGACGGATTGCGGGCAATCGACGAAGCGATACGTTTTCTGGAATTGGACTGTGGGGACAGGCTCGGACATGCCATAGCGCTGGGGTATGATCCGGAGAGATGGTACAGAGAAAAGAATTACAAGATATTTCTGCCAGAGCAGGATTATATTGACAATCTGGCATGGATGTACGGCAGAATCGTGGAATTCAAAGTGGCGGGCCAGGACTCGCTGCTGCATTTTCTGGAAAAGGAGTTCGAATATTCTTTCAGGAGAGTATACGGGCACAGCATTCCAGGAGGAAACAGGGACTTCTCCATTCTCACTTATTACTATGCCCAGCGTCTGAGAGGGGACAGGCCGGAGTATTATCAAAATTGCAGATGCCAGGAGACGGCGGATTATCTGGATTCCTATAATAATTACGCCTTAGGCCGGCAGGGCACGGAGAAAGAGAATTATCGGGAGATAGCGGAGACGGTTATTCTATACTATCTGTACCATTATGACGGCAGGGTAAAAGAGGCAGGCCGTAATCCCAGAGAAATCAATATCGACAGACAATGGATCCGGGGCGTTGCCGCTTTGCAGAAAAAGATGCAGAGCTATGTGGCTATGAGAGGGATTGCGATAGAGACAAATCCATCCTCGAATGTGATGATTTCAGGGCTGCAGAAATATGACGAGCACCCGATTATCCGGTTTTACAATAAACATCTGGTGAATGACAGGGATAAGCTGGATGCATGTGCGCAGCTCTCCGTGTCTATCAATACGGACGACAAGGGAATTTTCTCTACTTCTCTGGAGAACGAGTATGCACTGATAGCCTGTGCGCTGGAGCAGTGCAAGGACGAAGAGGACAACTACTTATATGACAAGACATCTGTCTATGAATGGGTGGAGCAAATCAGGAAGTTTGGGAACATGCAGAGCTTCGGGGATAGTCCCAAAAGAAAAAGCATCTCCCATGTTAAAATTTTCAGAAAGCCCTAAAGTAATCGGAAATACTTCCGATATACTTATCAAGTCAAGCAAATAACAGATTTCCTAATGGTTATCTCTGTTTAGCTTACCTTGTGGATTTGGAAGCAATGCGCACGATTGCGGAAGAAACCAATTATTGCTTGTCTATGTCAGGGCGTGCGAACCGGACAGAAGGCAGGTGCAGATAGCTTCAAGGAAGAGGCGAAATATTCAAGGAGGAATAGATAATGGTAGTACAACACAATTTAACAGCTATGAACTCTAACAGGATGTTAGGCATCACCACGAACAGCCAGGCAAAGGCAACTGAGAAGCTGTCCTCCGGTTACAAGATTAACCGTGCAGCAGATGACGCAGCAGGATTGGCCATTTCCGAGAAGATGAGAAAGCAGATTCGCGGACTGACCCAGGCTTCCTCCAATGCTCAGGACGGCATCAGCTCTGTACAGACCGCTGAGGGTGCTCTGACAGAAGTTCATGATATGCTTCAGAGAATGAATGAGCTGGCAGTAAAGGCTGCAAACGGGACCATGTCCGAGAGCGACAGGGATGCTATCCAGAGTGAGGTTGACCAGCTGGTAACTGAAATCGAGCGTGTTTCCACGACCACCAAGTTCAATGAGACTTACTTGCTGAAAGGTAGCAATGGCGGCACGGCTGGAAAGGTGCTGTATGGTACTTCTAGTGGTAATGTGAGTGAGATTGACGGGACTAAGGGTTCAGGTACAGTTGCAGTAACTTCAGGTGCATCTATCACTCAGACAGGTAGTCCGACTGGCACGAAAGGAAAGAAAGTTACAGTTAACAGCAAGGATTATTACTTAGTCGAAAGCACCACTAGTACGACCATGAGTGTGACCCAGATAGCTGATAAAATTAATGAGGGTGTAGGTGCGGGACAGAAGAAGATGGCGTTTACCAGCATGGACGCTTTGATGGCAGGAATCAAGCGCGATAATAGTGCAGATATCAAGACGATTACTTCAGTCTATGACGGTGGCTTGCAGTTGAAGATTGAAGGCTTTACAGATATGAATGACGCTATTGATTTCAGTCTGCATGTAGGTGCCGATTCTTCCGATGACAACAAGATTAATCTGAACATTTCTGCTATGAGTGCAAGGAATCTGGGCATCAATGGTCTGGATGTAAGCGGTAATGATGATGACAACGCAACGGCAGCCATTGATGTGATTGCCGACGCTCTGCAGAGAGTATCCGATCAGAGGGCTACCCTCGGTGCCGTCCAGAACAGACTGGAGCACACAATTGCTAACCTGGATAACGTTGTGGAGAACACCACTGCAGCTGAGTCTGCTATCCGCGACACGGATATGGCTACGCAGATGGTTACTTACTCCAACAACCAGATTCTCGCTCAGGCAGGTCAGGCAATGTTGGCTCAGAGCAACCAGAGCAACCAGGGCGTACTGTCTCTGTTAGGCTAATTCTAAGCTGTAAATCAAGTACAAAACCAATGTCCTCTGGGACAAAAGAGTGCGGCACAGGAAATCTGTGCCGCATTTTATTCTGCACATCAATGAAATTTGCAGTAAACCATAACCTGTAAAATACTTCTTTTGTTATCTACACGAATGTGCTATAATCGGATTCAGAAACGATGGACAGGCAAACGATGGATCAAGAATAAGAGGACAGAGAGAAGGAGCATTCCAGATGAAAGTGCAGTTTCTGAACGGCGGTCTGGCTAATCAGGCGTTCCAGTACATATTTGCCAGATATTATGAATTGTCCCATCCCCAGGATGCCATGTATCTGGACGATTCTTATTTCGCGCTGTATACGGTGCACAACGGGTATGAGCTGGACAAGGTATTCGGGCTGAAGCCCCATATGCTGAGCCAGTGTTTTGACCCGGATGTGTGGGAATTCATATTGGGGGAGCGCAAAGAGGGCAAAAGCGTCCCTCAGATTCTGTTTGACCAGGGAATCGGAATGTACATGATACATGAGGCGGATACCTATAACCTAAACTCCCGGAAAAAATTATAACAACGCCCCTAACCTTGTTGGTCGTACCTGAAAAACCCCCGGAAATATGCCGTTTTTTACAATAAAGATAACAAATACGACTTGTATTTCCCTTCGTATGTTGTTATAATATTATAACAACATCATTATCGGGAGGTACAAATGAGCTACGAGGTTATCCAAAAAGTCGGCAGGCACCAGTACATATACCTTGCAGAAGGCTACCGTAACGAAAACGGGCAGCCACGCCAGAAACGCAGGCCCATTGGAAAGATAGACCCTGTGACCGGGCAAAAAGTATACAAGCCGGAATACCTGGCGCAGCTCCATAGAAACGGAGCCCAGTCTGGAAACCTGGAACCGGAAGGCCTGTTTTCTGCAGAGGACATCCGTAAATCTTCCGTGCGTTCTTATGGCTCTTTCTATCTATATAGGAAGATAGCAGAACGCAACGGCATGGTCCGCGCCCTGAGGGAAGCCCTTCCCGCCTGCTGGACGGAGTATTTTACCCTGGCCTGTTACATGGTCTCTGCAGGAGATCCGCTGATGTACTGCGAGGACTGGCTGAAGGACACGGAATCTTATCCGGTTGGCTCCCTGTCATCCCAGCGCATCAGCGAACTGCTGCTTTCTCTGCCGCCACAGGGAAGAGAGGCATTCTACGGCAGCTGGCATGCCGCCCATAATGACGTGGAATACCTGGCGCTCGACATCACGTCCGAGTCCTCTTATTCAGAACTGATCGAGGATGTGGAATGGGGCTACAACCGCGACCATGAGCAGCTCCCTCAGGTCAATCTCTGCATGATGGTCGGCGAAACCAGCAGGCTGCCCGTCCACCAGACGGTATATGCAGGGAGCCATAAGGATGTGCGCACCCTAGTCACTTCCCTGTCCCGCTTTGAGGCTGCCACCGGGAAACGGCCTGCCACCATTGTCATGGACAAAGGGTTCTTCAGTGCGAAAAACATCAATTTCCTGCTTGGGGACAGTGATGGGGAGGCACATAACTTCCTGATCTCCATGCCGTTCACATGCGCCTTCGCAAAGAAACAGGTGGAAAGTGAACGGAAAGATATCGACTGCGTGGAAAATACCATTGTCGTCAATGGGTACCCCCTGCGGGCAGTCACCAAACTGCGGGCATGGAATAAAGACCATAAAGTGTACACCCATATCTACTACAGCGCAAAGAAGGCTTCGGGGATACGGGAAGACCTGTATGCAAAAGTTGCGCTGCTGAAGCAGAGGGCAGACGCAGAACCTGAAAAATGCCTGGATGACGGGGAGTGCCGGAAATACCTTATCATCCGAAGATCAGAAAAACAGGCCTCCGGCTATACCGTCAGCATCCGTAGTGATGTATTGGAAAAGGTCCTTTACACTGCGGGATGGGTAGTCCTGATCAGCAATAATATCCCGGATGCCCTGCAGGCCATGTGCGTGTACCGTGACAAGGACGTTGTGGAAAAAAGCTTCCTGCGCCTCAAGAACAGCATTGACCTTGGGCGGCTGCGTGTCCACAGTGATAATGCGATGCAGGGGAAACTGTTTGTCGGATTCCTCGCATCCATCCTCATGGCAGAGATCAACAAAACGATGGACAGGCATGGCCTTTATAAAAAATATACTATGAAGGAGCTGGTGAACCTGTTGGCAAAGCTTCGCGTTCAGGATATCAATGGCAGGCGTATACTGTATCCGGTATCAAAAGAACAGCGGATAGTTTATGAGGCATTTGATGTTGAACTGCCAACCGAGTAAGGCTGTTGTTATAATTTTATCGGGATTTTAGGTTGTAATGTCACAAGATATCGAGCATTACTTTGAAATCACCGTCTGCAACGTCCAAAGCACTTTTCAATTACTTATCTGAACCATCATACTGCTTACATCACAGGATAAAAAAAGAGCCAGGAACCACATCTACAAATCCCCAGCTCATCACTGCTATTTACAACATATCCTGGTTAATATGACTCCAATCCTGCCAGTTTTTCAACTTCCTCTATTGTAAGTTCAGAACCAGCTGCAATTTCCTCATATGATAATTTATTCATACGCAAAAACCTCTTGGCTATTTCAATCTTCGCATTTTGTGTTGCCTCCTGTGTTGCTTCATATACTTCGCTTTCAACATAAGACCTCATCACTTCCTGCTCATCGTACAATACCATCATGATATCCACAACCTCCTTCTCTTTACTTCCCAGATACTCAGCCAACACATTCCTGTCCTTACAGATACGGATTGTTTCCAACACTGCTTTCTGTGACCTGCCATGAATCGCTATCTGTTCGTTGCACACTTTTGTAAATATGACATACTGATTGATGATATCTCCATCCTCACCATCATATATCATCTTTACCTTCACATCTATGCAGCTCTGTTCTCCCTCAAAGAACTCTTTTGCCAATGACACCTCTGATGGCCTCGTCTTCCTGTCACCGGTGTAGATCACATATATCTCCGGGACTGGTAGTTTCACTTTTTTGCTCTTATAGAGGTTCTGTTTGGTACGGTCAAAATAATCGTGGTAGGTCTGCACCATGTACATCAATGCACGGATAATGATGTTCATCGTCCATGTTGACTGGCTTTCCACCAGAATGACAACTTTGTCTTCCCTCACTACGAACCCAAGATCATTATAAATGTTATCTGTCAGCACATTCTTAATCGTGATGTCTGTCAGCTTATCTTCTGTAATATCAGCATCTTCTGGATGGAGTGCTTTATACAGTTGCAACAGGTATTTCTTATCTTGAAACAGGTTTGTGAAGACACTGTCCTTGATTGTACGTTTCATCACATCCGCCTGTTGCTGCTGTCCATTCCCGGAAGATACGGCATTATTCTCTACCATCTGTCCACTTCCTTTCCATCCTATTTACACACTTGGCTGTGTATTTAATAGTAACACAAGACCCACAATGTTTCAATGAAATTCCACTTCTTCATCACAATTCAGCCTATACATCATATGCAACTCGATGATACGCCCACATCCTACCCTGCCTACAGATAATCCTGTACCAGCAGGTAAAAGGATGACCAGTACATCCTCCAGGTAAATCCGGGCACCTGAGTACTTCATTTTCCTCGAAATATACTGTTGCATCTTCCTTTGTGTGTAGACATTCAGGGAGCCTTACCAATTCCGTATATCCGTTGATTCCGTCGTCACAGATAATATGACGCTCACTATCTTTCTCCTGTTGCCGAAAATACTCCCTGATATCCTTCTTCAGTTCCCGGATGTGCTCCCGCACTGCCTCTTTCCTTCCCGGAAGTGGTCTTAACACCTGCATATCCATCAGGATCTCATATGCCATTTTTAAATCGCTCCTATTTCTGATATGAACAGCCATGCCTTCTCCTTTCCTGTCTCTTGATATCCTGTTTCTCTATGATAGATTCTACATCGTCCATACTGTCTGTTCGTTGTCCCAGCACCAGAACAATTTCTTCCGGTTCCACATGTTACTCATATCCTGGCGAACCCGACATATAACAGCCATCCACATATTCCCATCTTTTTCCAGAGCATATATATCTGACCATCATCACATATAATGTGTACCGAAGAAATTGACCAGTACTCCCAGTTTGATCCTGGCAGGGTCACCACCACTGTCATCATCTCCAGCGACCTCATATTGGTATCTTCCCTCCGAGACACTGCTGCGCTCTATCCTCATATCATTGAATTCACATTCCACACCGCATACACTCACCTTTGAAAATCTCTCTTTTCTATAGTCCAACCTCATCCCTATGAACCTCCTGCACCAATCAACAAAATTTCATTTCCTATCACACCAGACAGCAGTTGCACATCTACTATACTTGCTTGCAGAAATGCAACCATTCCTTCATGTCAATCGCTTCGGACACGATATCTGCAACACATTGCTTGCATTCAACAACAGAAATGCAACAGGCACCCCATCTGGAGTGCCCATCACATTTGAGTATTTTTTGCATTGATATTGGTTAGTTCAAATTTTCTGAAAACAGATATATTCAGGTAAGGCTAACCAACAATGCTGTTCCTTCCGAACAGCTCCTTACCTTCCCGGGCGGGTTCTCCCAATTTCTCAGAGCCCTTTTCTTCCAGGATTTTCTGGTCCCATTCAAGAACCCTCGCAGTCTCTTCAGCCAGTTCATCCAGCTCTTTATCTTTTGCGGCTTTACGCTCATAGAATGTCGGATCCCGTAATGCACTTTCCCAGCCGTTTATGAATTCCTGGACTTCCTGTACCCTGCCGAAGCCTGCTTCAAACTCATAACCATTGCGGGCGGTATAAACCTCAAACCTGTAGTCCTGGCGCTTATCATCAATAGCCACCATGAAATACAGCTCATCCCGTTTGGATTCATCCATCGGCTCGAAGCGGACATCATCATACAACGGATGGTCGCTGGCAGGGCAGTTGTTCTTGAACCATACCCGGTAATTATCCAAGATATAATCGCTTGTGATACCGTCAAGAATCTCCCATATCTTTGCCAGCCGCGTTGCCAATTCATCATCCTCACAGAACCAGTCGTACCATCCTGCTTCCACCTGAGTGTCGAAGTCATCTCCAAGGAAATCCCCATTACGGTAACGCTCGCAAAATTCTCTCAATGTCATTTCTTTTTTTGCCATAATGTCTCTCCTTACTTTGCCATATCCTCTGCTGTCAAGATTGTTCTGCAATATACAGTTATGCCGTTGTCCCATGAATCTTCATATAGGCGGAGCTATTCTTCATCTAAGCATTCCACTTCGTATTCATCAGGAATCGGGATGCTGTTAAAGTTTTTGAGGTACATATCTGCTTTATCTCGTGCCTCCTGCTCATCACCTGCATCTACCTCATATATCTCACTGAAATAAATTGTCACCCGATATCTTTTCAATACATCACCCTTTCCTACTTCTTCCTCTTATCCACGGTCTTGATAACGAGATTGACATCATTATGGGTCATCGTCCATAATGGACTATCCAATGAAATCAAGAATCCCCTGTAGTTCCTCCGGCAGCCCATCACATTCTTCGCAAGGATCAGCTCCTTTACAAAGGCTCCCATCCCCTTGATCATGATTACGAAATCATACCCGCACTGGTCCATATACTGTATGTTCTCTTTGCCAAAATATCCCCTGTCCAGGATGAACCCCACCTTCTTATATCCGTAGCCTTTTGCCTTCTCCAGCATGAACTGGAGCTGGGATATATCCACTATGCTTCCCGGGTACTGTTCATAAAAAAGCGGCTCCTTATTCGCTGTATCATATGCAATGGAATAGTTAAAGACCGGAAGCCCCTTATCATCCTTTGGATGGCCATACTCCACAAATTCGATATCGCCTGCCTGGCAGTTCTTGTTCGTCGAATCATAGGAAATATATATTTTTTCCCTGTGGTCCCTCGACTCATTCCATTCATTCACAAGCCCTATCCTCTGATCATCTGTTACAGATACAAGGAAATCTGATATCCTTGTATCACTGTATATGTGCATCCTTTCCGTGAACAGGGGATGGTTATAGGCATAAGCAGGATAATACTGTGCCGCATTATTTTCACTGATAATGGAATAGGATACAAGGTCTGCAACAAGCCCGCCGTCTTTCGTTCCGAAATACTTTTCTATCACTGCCGGAAGCCGGAAATCCCCTAAAATTTTCCGGATCACAAGGAATGTCCCTATCCTGACACAGCTGCTCCTGCAGGTTTCTTCCCTTTCTTCAGGCTGTTCCAGGCTCCCAAAATATTTCATATAATTCTCATTAGGGATCATCTTTTCCGGATCTTTTTCAGACCGTTTTCCAATGATCCTCTGGTCCGGTACATTGTATTTTTTCTCCGGATGGTACGTGCGTCCGACCACATATCTTACATAAA
>OFGG01001659.1_pt1 | contig 13797 bp, 18 predicted proteins | sample 1521701 | NCBI WGS metagenome assembly OFGG01 (sample SAMEA3504081, study PRJEB24116) | mouse gut metagenome | biome: mouse gut; feature: mouse-associated habitat; material: faeces | place: Denmark | collected 2011
CTGCTGGACTTCGCCGAGGCCGGAGATAACATCGGCGTTCTGCTCCGCGGCATCGTCCGCATTGGTATTGAGCTCCGCACGGTTGGTGGTAACGACATCGAGAAAACCCTGTAAGGTACTCAGGTACGATTCATGGCGCGCCTTCGCGGAATCGATGGAGTGAGATATCGCACTCTCAAGGTTCCGCAGAATATCGTCCGTATACTGCATCGCGCCCAGGCGGATGCTGTTCGCATCGTTCGTGGCCTTATCCAGAATCTCCTGCGCCTGCCTTGTGGCAATCATGACGACTTCATTGGCCTGTGCATAGGCCTGCTGCATAATCTGGTGCTCGCTGACAAGCTCATCCGTTTTCACCTGGGCCTGCGCGATAATGGAGTCCGCTTTCGCCTGGGCGTCGGCAAGAATCGCCTCCTTGTTGCTGATGATTCTCTGGTAGCGCTTGATCTCCTCCGGCGTCTTCACGCGAAGTTCATTCAGCAATTCCTCGATCTCTTCCCGGTTCACGATAATCCTGGAAGGGGCAAAAGCCTGTGGCTTACAATTATCAATATATTCTTCGATTTCCTCAATAATCTGCTCTATTCTGCTTGCCATATCGGAACACTCCTTATTCTCTGTCTGATGCAGCAGCTCCGCACATTATCTGCCGCCATGAGGAAGGCACGGCGGACGCACTGCGTATTTCTGATATATTTTATCAATAAACTGCGCCGGAACGAACTTGGAAATATCGCCGCCGTAGGATGCAAATTCTTTTACAATTGTAGAACTTAAGTAGGAATACTGCAGACTGGTCGTCAGAAAAATCGTCTCCACATTCGGGTTCTCCACATGATTCGTCTGAGCGATCTGAAGCTCGTACTCAAAATCTGTCACCGCCCGAAGCCCCCGCACAATAATCGTGGCTCCGATTTCATCCATATAATCCACCAGAAGACCGTTAAATGAGGACACTGTGACATTCGGCAGTAAATCCGTCATCTCCCTAATCATACTAACACGTTCCTCCAGAGAAAACAACGAATTTTTTGCACTGTTGTTCAGTACGCCGACAACCAGTTCGTCCACGATTCTGGACGAACGCTCAATAATATCCACATGTCCCAGGGTCAGAGGGTCAAAACTTCCCGGGTAGATTGCTCGTTTCATAGGGATTCCTCCTGCGTCAGTACACCTGACTGTTCTCCTGCATAATAAACGCATGCTCATTTGTCTTATATGTTTTCAACCGTTTCAGAAACAGCCCGGTCCCTTCCAGGTAATCGTAATCCGTCCCGCGGGCAGCCTCCACAATGATCTTCGCATCCTCCGCCACCAGAGCGGATGATGCCAGATAGAGAAGAACTTCCTTCTCCATCTCCTTCCGGTACGGCGGATCCATAAATATCAGATCAAACTGATATTTTCCCTCCATAAAGCGCAGCGCGCGCATCACATCGTTTGCATACAGCTTTGCCACTTTCTCCGATTTTGTAAAACGGATATTTTCTTCAATACACGCGACCGCTTTTTTGTCATTTTCCACAAGCACAACAGACTGTGCCCCGCGGCTGACCGCCTCCAGCCCGATCTGTCCGCTCCCCGCAAACAAATCCAGAAACCGGCAGCCCGGCACTTCATTCTGTATCATGTTAAACAGCGTCTCTTTAATCCGGTCGGTTGTCGGGCGCATGTCCATCCCTTCGACCGACTTCAGCGGAAGACTTCTCGCTGTCCCTGCAATAATTCTCATCCGAGTTCCTCCAGACATTTTTTTAATAACAGCAGCGCTTCCGCGGCCGCGGCCCGGCGCACCTCCATCCGGTCCCCGTCAAACCGGTGCCGCGCGGTCACGGTGCGTCCCCTGAGCGAAAGACAAGGCCGACCGGACACTCCTTTGTGCCTCCGCCGGGTCCTGCAACCCCGGTCACGGAAACCGCCGCATCCGTGCCGGCTGTGCGGGCGGCAGACTCCGCCATATCCGCAGCCGTCTCGGCACTCACCACACCGTACGTCGCAATCGTTTCCGGGTTCACATGAATCATCTTCACTTTCGCCTCGTCGGAATATGTCACATATCCCTCCTGAAAATAGTCAGAGATTCCCGGCACATTCACAAGTGTCGAGGCGATCATACCGCCCGTCGCCGATTCCGCAGTCGTCAGCGTACACTGATATTTTCTCAATAATTCATAAATCACAGATTCCAGCGGCGCTTTTTCACAGCCGCCGGAACTTAAGCTTTTTTCTTCCAAATCCCCCTCCACACAGATTCCCGTTTCCACAGCGTCATTTCTGCTCCCTGAGCACATCCCTGTTCTTCACGACATAATCGATCAGCGAGATAACCGTCAGAATCAGAGCCGTGTACACCAGCACCGTTTCCAGCACCGCAAAGACCGGATGTCCGACGTCCAGAATCAGGACAATCACCATCAGTATCTGAAACACCGTCTTAAACTTTCCCCAGTAGCTGGCCGCAATGACAACGCCATTGTCGGAGGCGATCAGCCGGAATCCGCTGATAATAAATTCCCGCGCGATGATCACGATCACGATCCATGCGGCAAGCTGCCCTGTCGCAACCAGACAGATCATCGCGGAACATACCAGCAGTTTATCCGCAAGCGGATCCATAAATTTGCCAAAATTTGTCACAAGATTATACTTTCTTGCAATTTTGCCGTCCAGCATGTCTGTCAGGCTGGCGACGATAAAAATTCCCAGCGCAGCCAGATTGCCGTACCCCTCAAAATAAGGAGCCAGCAGGAAAAATACAAAAAACGGAACCAGGATCACCCTGAGAACCGTGAGTTTATTGGGAAGATTCATATCAGACCTCCTGCAGATTCTTTTAATTCCCCTATCAGGTCATATCCGTAAGCGCCCGTCACCCGCACTTCCACGATATCCCCCGTCATAAGCTCTTCCTGCGTGCGGAAAAAAATATATCCGTCCACATCCGGCGCATCACGGTAGGTGCGGCCGATATAAGCGTCCTCACCGCTCACACGCCCCTCGACGAACACGGTCAGCTCCCGCCCGGTCATTTCCTCATTTTTTTCGGAGCTGACCGCCTCCTGCAGCTCCATCACCTCCGCGCGCCGGGCCTCCTTTTGCTCATCACTGATCTGGTCCGGAAATTCCGCCGCGGGCGTTCCCTCCTCCTGTGAGTAGACAAAAGCCCCCAGACGGTCGAATTCCATCTCATCCACAAACTGCAGAAGCTCCTCATGCTGTTTCTGTGTCTCCCCCGGAAAACCACAGATCACTGTGGTGCGCAGCGTGATATCCGGAACCCTCTCCCGCAGATGCGCAATTATGCGCACAAGATCCTCCCGGCTGGTGCGGCGCCCCATGCGCCTTAACACGGCGTCGCTGGCGTGCTGAACCGGAATGTCCAGATAATGGCAGACCTTTTCGTTGCGCAGCATGGCCTCGATCAGCTCCTCATAGATTTCTTCCGGATAGCAGTACAGAATACGGATCCAGAGCAGACCGCTGATGGCGTTCAACTCATCCAGAAGACGGTGCAGGGACTTCTCACCGTAGAGATCCATCCCGTAAAGCGTCGTCTCCTGCGCCACAAGGATCAGCTCTTTTACACCGCCCCTCACCAGCTCCTCCGCCTCCTGCACAAGCTCTCTCAGCGGAACGCTCCGGTAACTGCCGCGGATGGACGGAATCACACAGTACGTGCAGCGCTTGTCGCATCCCTCGGCAATTTTCAGATAAGCAGTATGCCCTCCCGTCGTCACAATCCGCCCGGCCTGCATCAGGGGCGTCCCCGTCAGCGGCTGGAAACTCTCATAACCCTTCCCTTCCAGCGCCTTTCTCACAGCCTCCGCAATCTCCACGCCGGAACCGGTTCCTAAGACCACATCCACCTCCGGAATCTCCCTGCGGATCTCCTCGCGGTAGCGCTCCGCAAGGCAGCCCGCCACAATCAGGGCTTTCAGGCAGCCGTCCTTTTTGTGCTCCGCCATCGCGAGAATCGTATTGATACTCTCCTCCCTGGCGTCATTGATAAAACAGCAGCTGTTGATCACGATCACGTCCGCCTCATATTCGTCGTCCGTCATCACAAATCCGCCGGAAAACATCTTCCCCTCCTTCTGCAGAAGGCTTAACATATGTTCCGAATCCACGCGGTTTTTATCACAGCCCAGCGATATAAACAATAACTTCATCCTGTTCTCCGTTTTCCTCTTCTAAAACATGCCCTAAAGCCAAGGAACTGTCAGGAAATATCTTATGCGCAAGTTATTTCCTGACAGTTCCCGCCCTGGTCGTCTGCTGTATTGATACATACTCACGGACTTTGCAGCGAAATGCAGAATATCTGGCCAGACGTCACCCTTCCTCCTGCGCGTCCGCTGTCTCCGGAATAATCTTTACCTTCCCTTCATAAAGCTCCTCCACCGCGATCGACAGCGGCTTGGGGCAGCGGATCTTCTCCGCCATCGTATCGTCGCCCGCTATAATCTGGCGCGCCCTTTTTGCGGTGGCGATCACAATCGAATAGCGGCTGTTGACAACCGGTTCCTCTCCGATCTCCACGTCATTGTTTACAACTTTCATTAACTCAACATAAGATGGATGTATCATGACTGCTCTCCTCTCTGCGGACCTGAATTCAGGGAAGCCAGATCCTCCTGCATCGCACGGATCCGCTCTGCATTGCGCGTTACACGGCGGTGCTCATTTTTTATGATACTGTGGACCTCCTCCACGCACTCCTCAAGCACGTCGTTGATCACCAGATAATCATATTCCCCGATTCCCTCCGCCTCTTTTACCGCGCGCTCCAGCCTCGATGCGATCACATCCACCGGCTCCGTTCCCCGCCCGGAAAGCCGGTGCTTAAGCTCCTTCGCGTCCGGAGGCATCACAAACAATAATAAGGCGTGCGGAAAACGGCGCTTTACCTTGAGCGCTCCCTGAATCTCAATCTCCAATATGACATCCCGTCCGGCATCCAGCTGCTCTGCGACATAGCGGCGGGGCGTGCCGTAATAATTGCCGACATATTCGGCATATTCAATCAGCGCCTCATCCGCGATCATCCTCTCAAACTCCTCCCGGCTGCGGAAAAAATATTCCACACCATCCGTCTCCCCCTCCCGCGGTCTGCGCGTGGTCGCGGAAACGGAGAGCGCATACCGGTCCGGATGATCCGCGAGCAGCTTTTTCATAATCGTGCCCTTTCCCGCGCCGGAAAAACCGGATACAACGGTTAAAATTCCTTTATGCTTTTGTATCATCATCAACCTCAGTGGCATTACCGTTAAAACGGAGCGCAAGCGTCTCCGGCTGTAATGCAGACAAAATGATTCTGTTATTTTCCGTGAATATCACACTTCTGGTTCGTCTCCCCTGCGTCGCGTCTATCAGGGTCTCCTGTTCCTTACCTTTCTGGACAATCCGCTTCGCCGGTGCGGAATCGGAAGAAATAATGCTGATCACCTTATCGGTGCTGACCAGATTTCCAAACCCGATGTTCATTAACTTTCCCATAATGCCCTTTCTTCCCGTCTGTCATTCAAGGTTCTGTATCTGTTCCCGCACCTTCTCGATCTCTGTCTTCAGACTGATTCCGGTCTCCGAGATCCGGATATCACTCGTCTTGGAAAGAATCGTATTGGCCTCCCGGTTCATCTCCTGCGCGATAAAATCGAGCTTTCTGCCGACGCTGCCGCCGCGCTCCAGCGCATCCCTCATCCCGCGGATATGACTTCTTAAGCGCACGGTCTCCTCATCCACACAGATCTTATCGGCAAACAGCGCGGCCTCCGTCACAATCCGCGCCTCGTCCGCCTGCCGGTCTGCGAGCAGCTCACGCATTTTCTCCCCCAGCCGGCTCCGGTATTCCGCAAGAACGGCCGGATACCGCTCCTCAATAAAATCCACGCAGACATCCATCTCCGCAAGCTTGCCCAGCAGATCCTCTTTCAGACGCTCTCCCTCCGCGGCGCGGCCCTCCGCAAGCTGCTTTGCAGCCCCGTGGACTGCAGCTGCAAGACTCTCCCAGAGCTTCTGTTCATCAGGCCGTTCCTCATCCATCACAAATATCTCCGGATAGCGCGAGAGCGTACTGACAGTCACATCGTCCGCAACCCCGAACTTCTGTGCCATTCCCCGCAGATGTGCCAGGTACTGTCCCGCAAGCGCCTCATTGTACCGCAGACAGCACCCCTGCCCCGTCAGTTCCTCACAGGAAATAAAAACGTCCGTCTTTCCGCGCTCCACATATTCCTTTAAGAGGTTGCGAATGGCGTTTTCAAACTGGTTCAGCTTTTTGGGCATCCGGATGCCAAGATCCAGGTAGCGGTGGTTGACGGATTTTATCTCAACTGTAATTCTGCGGTTTTCGTCCGCGATCTCGCAGCGGCCGAAACCTGTCATGCTCTTCACCATGGCTCTCCTCATTTCGCATACAGTAATAGACGCTAAACAAAGTCATTATAAATCCAATTGCAGGTGAAGTCAAGGGGATGGGATGGGTCCGTCTATTTTATTTTCTCCAGCCCCTCCCTGCTGCTCTCCGCAACAATAAAATGAGGCCTGTGTTTTACTTCCATATACATCTTGGCAATATACTGCCCCATAATTCCCATGCAGAACAGCTGGATACCGCCGATCAGCGTGATAATACAGATCGTCGATGCCCACCCGTCCACAGGGTCGCCAAACACAATCTTGCGCACCACGATAAAAAGAATCGCCGCAAACGACAGGAATGTCATACTGATCCCGAACCAGGAAGCCACCGAGAGCGGCACCTGGGAAAAGTTGATTACCCCGTCAATCGCATATTTTAAGAGCTTCCAGAAATTCCACTTTGTCTCTCCCGCCACGCGCTCCCTGTTTTCGTAGGGCAGCCAGCAGGTCTTAAAACCAATCCAGCCGAAAATCCCTTTGGAAAAACGGTTGTACTCTCCCATTTTTACAATTGCATCAGCCATGGCGCGTCTCATCAGCCGGAAATCCCGCGCGCCGTCCACGATATCCGCGTCGGAAATACGGTTGATCAGCCTGTAAAACCGCCGCGCAAACCAGCTGCGGATTACAGGCTCCCCTTTCCGGGAGACCCTGCGCGTGGCCACGCTGTCATAATCGCCGCTCTCCAGCATGGAAAGCATCTCCGGCAGCAACGAAGGCGGGTCCTGCATGTCGGCGTCCATCACCGCCACATAATCTCCCTGTGCGTTGCAAAAACCCGCATACATCGCGGCTTCCTTGCCAAAATTCCGCGAAAATGAAATATATGATACCACCGCATCTTCCGCGGCAAGACTTCTCAGAATAGAAAGCGTATTGTCCTGTGAACCGTCGTTGACAAAAATCAATTCGGGCGTACACTCCATCCCCGCGAGCACGCGTTTTACTTCCCTGTAAAAAATAGGCAGTGCCTCCTCTTCATTATAACATGGCACAATCAAAGATACTATCATTCGCAATTTTCTCCCGTTCCAGCCAATCTTTTCTTAATATAAACAGTCCTGATACCCCGGCTTCCACCTCCCACTTTACCGGATAACAGTATCCCTGTCAATCCCGGCAGATAGTAAGACCTTTCCCACCGCCGGAGTACAGGTGAAAAATGATTCAGATCCTCTCACATCCGGCACGCTCCCTTCCCTGCCGGCGTGTAGACGAAAGATGATTCAAACGCCCTGGCAGTCTCCTCTGAATCCGATTCCAGCACAAACAGATATTCCGCCATCTCCGCAACAGAACAGACTACCGCACATCCCAGATACCTGGTTCCCTCCGTTCCTCTCCTGTATCGCAGGCAGAAACGAAAACACACCAGCGTATCGGACCTTGTCTGCCAGCCCGTATCCAGATACTCAAAGCCACCTCTGTCTTTCGCAATATTTTTATAGTAGGAAACATCCCGTTCCATACAGTCCGCGAGCTGCTCTTTTTCCTGAAAAAAAGACACTCTCACAGTCAGGCTCCCGTCTGTCCCCGGAATCCTGAAACGCCATTCCCCTCCCTTTTTCCCGGTCCGCTCCGTTTTCCAGTCCCCAGCGGAAAGGGGGCTGCGAAACGTACCGCTCCCGGCACCGGTAAACAGCCTGTAACTTCCCATACCGTCCCCGTGATCCTGTATCAGCGTCACTGCCGTCTTATCTCTGAAACTGACTGCAAAAACAAACAGAATCAGAACCAGCGCCAGAATCCAGGCTTTTCTCTTTTGCATTCTGTCAGCTCCCCTGTCTGTATAAACTTTCATTTCTGTGTAATATTAATTTTACTACTGTGAATTTTTGCTGTCAATTTAAATTATCTTTTTGATAATGAAATATCTTTTTGAATACTTTACTATACAAGAAAGTATAAAGGGGACTGTTATGATTGCCGATAGAATAAAAGAACTCCGCGAATCCAGCCACATGACACAGGCAGAGCTTGCCAGGAAACTAAATGTGACCAGGAGCAGCGTCAATGCATGGGAAATGGGAATTTCCGTGCCCTCCACCGCGTATCTGATTGAACTGGCGCAGCTTTTCAGAGTCTCCACGGATTACCTGCTGGGATTACCGGATCATAATATGATTGATGTTTCCTCGCTTACGGAAAAAGAGATCGGACTTGTCTATCAGCTTGTGGACTATTTCCGCTCACAAAAATGAGATGCCGCGCCTGCAGCATCTCTTTTCTAATTGATACACTGCGCCTGCAGTATCCCCCTTCCGGGTCATCCGGACAACGCCCCCGCTTCTTCCGCTTCCCTGAGTTCATATTCATATGGAAGCAATTCTGCCAGATAATTTTTCTTCCGCAATGCCTCGATAATCTCGTCAAGGATTCCCTCGTGCTCTGCGGCGATCCGGTGAAAGTGATAGCCCGACGTGACATTGAGAAGAGGCGTTGATTTTCCTGATTTCAGGTCATCGACAAACACCTGTATCTCCCGCCGGTTCCTTATATTGAGCGGAGCCGTGACCCGGCCGTAGATTTTGTGATTGACCATGACGTCCAGAACCCGGCCGCCAAGATCAATGATCGTCGTCAGTTCATCGGCGACCTGCTCGTCGGTATGACAGACTTTGACAATGCGGACAGACTGGGCGGGCTCATCCAGATAGTACCCCCTTGCGGTGGAGACGACAGAATAACCCTCCGCCCGCAGCAGCGCAATGTCCTGGACAACGATCTGCCGGCTGACCCCCGTCAGCTCGCCCAGCCTTGCGCCGGACAGAGGGGACCCGGCCTCCCGCATCAGCAGAATCAGCCTTTTTCTCCGGCCGGCGGCCGTCACTTCCCTCCCCGTCATGAAAACACCTTCAGATGCTTGAGACTGATATCCAGGATCGGTGCGGAGTGTGTCAGGGCTCCGCACGACACATAATCAACACCGAGTTCCGTGATCGCCCGGATGTTCTCCTTTGTGATATTTCCGGAGCACTCCGTTTTCGCCCGTCCGCCGATCAGACGGACAGCCTCCGCCATCTCTTCCGGCGGCATATTATCGAGCATGATAATATCCGCTCCGGCCTCCACAGCCTCCCTTACCATGGAAAGACTCTCGGTCTCCACCTCAATTTTCCGCACAAACGGCGCGCAGGCTTTCGCCGCGGCGACAGCTTCCTTCACTCCGCCCGCAGCAGCGATATGATTGTCTTTTAACAATACACCGTCAGACAGATTGTATCTGTGATTCTGTCCTCCCCCGACCCGCACCGCATATTTTTCAAATATGCGCATGCACGGCGTCGTCTTTCTGGTATCAAGCAGCGTCGTCCCGGTTCCCGCGAGCAGCTGTGCGACGCTGTGCGTGTACGTGGCAATACCCGAAAGCCTCTGCAGATAGTTAAGAGCTGTCCGCTCCCCGGCGAGCAGCACGCGGACATCCCCCGTGACAACGGCGAGCAGCTGTCCTTTTTTTACGGCGTCTCCATCCACCGCCTTAAAATCCACCTTTGTCTCCGGAGCCAGCAGGGTAAACACCCTGGCAAAAACCGGGAGCCCCGCAATGATCCCGTCCTCCTTACAGATCAGCTGCACTTCCCCTCTCCGGTGCTCCGGCATAACCGCGTCTGTCGAGACGTCCCCGCTGCTGATATCCTCCTCCAGCGCAAGTCTGATATACCGGTCCGCAACAAGCTGCATGGTAACTGGACTCATAAATCTCCTCCTTCTCTTATGAACATAATTGCTGTGTCTGCGCCGTATCCGCCATCCGGACGCCCCGGCGTGATCATCTCCGCCCTGTTCCTGATTACGCTATTTCCTTTCCCGACGGACCGCTACCGGCAGACCCGATCTTCTTCTCCCCGGTCTCTTCAATCTGCGCAGCCGCGCGCTTTGCAAACACCAGACTTTCCAGAAGACTGTTGCTCGCAAGCCTGTTTTTCCCGTGAACGCCATTACAGCTCGTCTCTCCGACTGCGTAGAGATGCGGCATCGTCGTGCGGGAACCGCTGTCGACATGAATGCCTCCCATAAAATAGTGCTGGGCGGGAACGATGGGCACAGGCTCCCTTAGTATATCATATCCTTCTTCCAGACACTTCTCACGGATATTCGGAAAATGCCCGAGGATTGTCTCCGCAGGAACCTTCTCAAAAGACAGATATTCATAATCACAGCCTTCCAGCCGCATCTGTTCATGAATCGCCTCCGTGACGACATCTCTCGGAAGCAGTTCATCGACAAACCGCTCCCCCCTGTGATTCAGAAGGACTGCCCCCTCGCCACGCGCGGACTCGGAGATCAGAAAACTCCGCCCCGGCTTTGTGCTGTAGAGACAGGTTGGATGGATCTGCACATAATCCATATGTTCCAGCGCCACACCATGCTTTTGCGCGATACGGCAGCCGTCCCCTGTCAGCAGCGGATAATTCGTGGAGCGCTCATAAAGCCCGCCGATCCCTCCTGTCGCCATCACGGTATCCTCCGCATGAATCTGCAGAATACCGCCGTCGCGCGTTCTGGCCAGGATCCCGGCACAGCTTCCGCGCTCCGCCAGAAGATCCGTCATGGAAGTATATTCCAGAATCGTGACATTGGGAAGCTTCTGCACATGAGCGAGCAGCGTCAGCGTGATCTCCCGGCCTGTGATATCCTTGTGGAAACAGATACGCGGCCTTGAGTGTGCCCCCTCTCTCGTGTAAGAGAGCGCCCCGTCCGCCCTTTTCTCAAACCGGACGCCGAGCGCCAGAAGATGATCAATGACCTCCCTGCTGGAACGGATCATAATCTCGACACTCTCCCGCCGGTTCTCATAATGCCCGGCCCGCATGGTATCCTCAAAATACGCGTCGTAATCCTCCTCATCCCGCAGCACGCAGATTCCGCCCTGCGCCAGCATCGAATCACAGCCCGCAAGGTCCTCCTTTGAGAGCATCAGAATCTTTTTGTCCGGCGGAAGGTGCAGTGCGGTGTAGAGTCCGGCAACCCCGCAGCCTGCAATCACCACATCATAATATAAATCTTTCATAATATCCTTCCTTACGCCAGCGCAAGCATTTTTTTCAGCGTTTCCCCCGCCGCCTCTGATACCTGATCCTCCATCCGCGGAAGCTCATTGTTCCCTGTTCTCAGCACCCCAGCAATCTTTTCCAGCGTGATCTTCTTCATGTTCTCACAGACAGGCTCCGTCTGCGGGAAATAAAACGCCGCGTCCGGACGCGCCTGCCGGAGGGCATACAGAACTCCCGACTCTGTTCCTATGATAAATTCTCCTGCCGCGCTGTTCTTCGCGTACTGGATAATCCCCGTCGTGGAACCAGTGTAATCCGCCAGCGCAAGCACTTCTTCACCACACTCCGGATGCACGAGCACCTTCGCGTCTCTGTGCTCCTCCTTCAGCTTTCGTATCTCCGCCGCGGACATCTCTTCGTGAACCGGGCAGTAGCCGTCATTATAGTGAAAGATTTTATCCGGCACTTCAGACGCCACATGGCGCGCCAGATTTCTGTCCGGAATAAACAGAACGTGCCTGCCGGGAAGCTTCTTCACTATTCTGACCGCATTTGCGGAAGTCACACAGACATCCGACCAGGACTTGATTTCCGCGGTCGAATTAATATAACAGACGACAACAAGACCTGGATATTTCTTCCGCGCCGCCTCCACGGTCTCCCTTGTCACCATATGCGCCATCGGACAGTCCGCCGACTCGTCCGGCATCAGAACCGTCCTGTCGGGATTCAGAAGCTTCGCGCTCTCTCCCATAAAAGAAACGCCGCAGAATACGATGGTCTTCGCGGTCAGCGACGACGCCTTTTCACTGAGATAGTAGGAATCCCCTATGTAGTCCGCGATGGCCTGCACCTCCGGGCGCGTGTAATAATGCGCGAGAATGACGGCGTCACGTTCCTTTTTGAGCTGTTCAATTTCTTCCTGTTTCGTCATATTGCTCCTCTTTTCTGTGGTGGATCTGCATTTTAAGAAGTATACCACGAAACTTTACATCTGACAAGACAGTTTTTCCGCCTCGCAAAAGCACGACTTATTCCTATCCCTCGATTCCATAAAATTGTACTTTCCATTCGTTTTCCTGTCTGACAAATTTCAGCGTCAGATATCTATAGGAATCTCCGATACTGCTGTCCATATATTCCACAAAAACTATCTGAACACTTTCATTTTCCTGCTCTCCCGTATCCTCTAAGCCCTTTAAGGAAATTTCACTTATTGTGCCTGTACCCGTATAGACTTCTATATCTCCCTCAAAAGGGACGGACAGAAAAATCCGGATCCCCTCTGCATCTCCATCAAAATACGCCGCTGCAAATTCTTCCGTGATGCGTCTGATTTCCTGTTCGTCATAAGATACAGATTCTTCCGTATCCGCAGTGTCTTCCTGTACCGGCTCTCCGGGTTGTTCTGTCTGTTCCTGAACTATTTGAGATTTCATATTATTATCTGAAAGTTCCCCATCTGTCCGCGTACCCGCAGAATTATTTTCTGTGAGAGAACAGCCCGCTATCATTCCTGAAGCCAGCGTTACAATGACCGCACACACACAAACAATAACTTCATTTTTCTTATTCGATTTCACTAAAATATTTCTCCCTTTTTGGAATTGTGTACCCATAGAAAGCGGGATTATAAATATACATTGCAGGCATTAGGCACATATTTTATAATTAAATATATAAATTGATGTTTAAGGAGGCAGGTATGTTAAATAAAAACGGCTTTGACTTGTGGGCAGATGGATATGACAAAACGGTGGGGATTTCCGATGAAAAAAACACATATCCGTTTGCCGGTTACAGGGATGTGCTTGGAAACATCTTTCAGGCCATTATGGAAAGGCCAAACGCAACAGTGCTTGATATAGGTTTTGGAACGGGTACACTCACAACAAAACTATATGAACATGGTTGTTCCATCTATGGGCAGGATTTCTCGTCAAGAATGATTGAATTAGCATCCGGGAAAATGCCGGGTTCACATCTTTATCAGGGGGATTTCACGAAAGGATTAGTAGAACCGCTGAGGAATCAATGCTATGATTTTATTGTGGCAACATACTCACTGCATCATTTGACGGATGAACAAAAAATATCCTTTCTTTGCACTTTGTGTAATTGCCTGAAAGAGAATGGGAAGATTTTAATTGGTGACGTTGCTTTTGAAAACCGCGATAAATTGAATCAATGCAGACAGGAAGCAGGTGACGAATGGGATGATGAAGAATTATATTTCGTTGCCGATGAACTGAGAAGTGCATTTCCAAACATTACATTCAGGCAAATTTCATACTGCGCAGGTATCCTGACATTGACTCGTTAGCTTCCGGTTTGAAGAATTGTCAGATAAGTATAAATTCGGTAATCATACTTAAGAATA